>ENA-OFCI01000013-OFCI01000013.1-metagenomes-genome-assembly--contig:-NODE-13-length-124355-cov-4.924529_pt1 | contig 124355 bp, 116 predicted proteins | sample MGYA00153391_OFCI01 | MGnify analysis MGYA00153391
AATAAAATATTTGTAAACGTTAGACACTATATAATTTAAACTAATGAAAAAATCACCAATAATAAATATTACCCTGTTAAGTGTGGGTATCACCCTGTATTGGTTTTTTCATAACACAACCAACCCGTATTTTTTTACTGAAATAAGTATTCTTACAGCCTTTACTATAATGTTAGTTATTCTTTTACCAGCCATTGAACAACCTTTAAGAAAATGATTAATAAAAAACCAAACAAACTTTCCCGGTTTTGGAAATTACTTGGTCCCGGTCTTGTTACAGGTGCAAGTGATGATGATCCATCAGGTATTGCAACCTACTCACAGGCAGGTGCTCAATATGGGCTCTCAACACTATGGACTGCCCTTATAACATTTCCACTTATGGCAGCCATACAGGAAATGTGTGCAAGAATAGGGATGGTTACTTCGCAGGGGTTAACGGGTACACTAAAAGCAAATTATTCAAAACCCATTCTGTATTTAATGGTGTTATTTAGTTTTCCTGCAATCGTCATGAACATCGGTGCAGATATTGCAGGTATGGGGGCTGTTGGGAATCTTTTGTTTCCAAAAATTCATGCAATATTTTTTAGTGTTGGTTTTACAGTTCTTCTTTTAATTGTTATAATTTTTTTACCGTATCAAAAAATTGCTTCTGTTCTAAAATACTTATGCATGGTTCTTTTGGTTTATTTTATAGTACCATTTTTGTACAAACAAAATTTGATGGTAATTTTAAAAGGTACATTTATACCAACTATAAAATTTGACAAAAATTACATAAGTATACTTGTTGCCATTCTTGGTACAACCATTTCGCCCTATCTTTTCTTTTGGCAGGCAACAATGGAAGTAGAAGACATAAAAAATAAAAAAATATTAGTGCTTAATAAAAAAATAATGGAGGAAATGAAAACCGATGTTGATTTCGGAATGTTGTTTTCAAATCTTGTCATGTTTTTTATCATTCTCACAACAGGAACAGTTTTATTTAACGGTGGTATACATCAAATTGATACTGTTGAACAAGCTGCACAAGCATTAAAACCACTGGCAGGAAACTTTGCTTATTTACTTTTTGCAGTTGGTGTTATAGGAACGGGGCTTTTGGCTATTCCTGTTTTAAGCGGTTCTTTATCATACATTATCTCAGAAACATTTGGCTGGAAACAGGGACTTGATAAAAAATTTCACGAAGCAAAAGCATTTTATATCGTAATTGCAATTTCATTGATACTTGGCCTGTTGATGACTAAATTAGGCATCTCACCTGTTAAAGCACTTATTTATAGTGCCATTCTTTATGGATTAACAGCACCCGTTTTAATTGCAATAATTTTGCATATCGCCAACAATAAAAAAGTAATGGGGATCTATACCAATGGCAAACTTTCAAATATTCTTGGCTTTGCAACATTGATATTGATGACATTTACTGCTGTTGTTATGCTTTATTTACAATTTACAGGTTAATGTAAATGTTGCACACACCTAACTATATTGGAGGGTCTGTTATTTGTTTAATTACTATTTTAAAAGGAATTGTCTTTATAAAAAAAAATTTATTTAATAAAAATGTTGCAGGTATTATTGGTTGAAGATGAACAGCGAATTGCTGAACTTATAAAAAGGGGTTTGCAGGAGCAAGGCTTTAATGTAATGGTTGCCTACGATGGCGAAACCGGTAAAAAATTAGCAATCAGTAACCACTACGATATTATTATTACTGATATTGTATTACCAGTTATAAGCGGTATAGATCTTTGTAAAGAAGTTCGTTTACAGAAACCTAATATTCCCATCATCATGTTAACAGCATTGGGTACAACCAATGATAAAGTTGAAGGGTTTGATGCAGGTGCAGATGATTATTTAGTAAAACCATTTGATTTAAGAGAATTACATGTTCGCATTCGTGCGTTATTAAAAAGAAGCAACAGTAATGTAAATGCGAAAGGGTTTATTTTAAAATATGCTGATCTCGAATTAAACCTACATACCAAAATTGTAAAACGCCACAACATAGAAATTTCATTAACGCCCAAGGAATTTAAATTGTTAGAATACATGCTTCAAAATACGGAGAGGGTATTAAGCCGTACAGAAATTGCTGAAAATGTTTGGGAAACCACCTTTGATACCGGAACAAACTTTATTGATGTTTATATAAATTATCTCCGTAAAAAAATTGATAGAGATTTTAACGTAAAACTTATTCATACCAAACCCGGGCTTGGTTTTATTTTTAAAAAAGATTAGCGATGCAGATAAAAACAAGGCTCACACTTTTGTTTACTTCCCTTATTGCAGCATTGTTGTTGGGATTTGCCTTAACTGTTTATTTTACTTCTTCACAAATAAGGGAAGAAGAATATTTTAAAAGATTAAAACAACAGGGGGCTACAAAAGCCAACCTCCTTTTCGATGCAAAAGTTGCCCCAGATGTTTTACAACTGATTTATAAAAAAGCCCCAAATGCTATGTTTCAGGAAGAGGTAGCCATATACGATACCGCTTTCAATTTGCTCTATCATGATGCCGTGGAAATAGATAAAGTGAAAGAGACACAGGGAATGATAGACAGCATTAAGGCACAGAAAGAAATACAGTTTTATATCAAGAAAATGCAAGTTGAAGGATTTTTACACGACCATAACGGCAAAAAATATATAATTACTTCTGCGGCAATCGATGGTTACGGGCTTGCCAAATTAGTAATCCTTCGCAACACGCTTATCATCTCTTTTCTATTATCTGTAATAGTTCTATTTTTTGTTGGCAGGTTTTTAGCAAAAAAATCTTTGCAACCTGTTTCTTTATTGGTAGATAAAGTAAAAAAAATAACCGCTACCAATCTGGATTTAAGGGTAGATGAAGGCAACCGAAAAGATGAAATTTCATCATTGGCAATCACCTTTAATGAAATGTTGAACAGGCTTGAAAATTCTTTTGATGCACAAAAACATTTTGTATCAAATATTTCACACGAACTAAGAACGCCTTTAACTGTAATGCTAGCAGAAATGCAATTGACCATACAGAAAGAAAGAAGCAACTTAGAATACAAACAATCTATCGAACACATTATTTCAGACACCCAAAAATTAATACGGCTTTCAAACGGCTTACTTGACTTGGCAAAAGCAAGTTACGACCAAACAGAAATTGCCTTTAGGCCCCTGAGGTTAGATGAAATTTTGCTGGATGCAAGAAATGATGTGCTTCATAACCAGCCCAAGAATAGCGTGGATATTATTTTTGAAAAAGAGATTGATGAAGATGGTTTTATCTCAGTTAATGGAAACGAATATTTACTAAAAACAGCTTTTAGTAATCTGATAGACAATGGGTGCAAATTTTCCGGCAATAATAAAAGTGTCGTCAAAATTTCCTATAACCAAAGCAATATTGTTCTTACTTTTTCAGATACGGGTATTGGAATAAATGAAAATGAGATGCAACATATTTTTAAGCCATTTCATAGAGGTGCAAATAAAAAATTTGTTGATGGAAACGGGATAGGTCTTTTTCTTACTCAAAAAATTATTGCTTTACACAACGGGATTATTTCTGTAGAATCAGAGAAAAACGAGGGCACAGCATTTACTATTTTATTGAACAATATGGTACAAAAAAACCACCAAAATGGTGGCTCTTTTTAAAAAATTCCTTTGAAATTAAGGATGTTTTTCGGAATGCTTTTTAGCAGCTTCCTCAGCATGTCCTTGAGCAATAGCATGATGCCCTCTTGAAGCATGTGCTTCGTGAGCCGCTTTTTCATCTTCTCCGGCTACATGGTGTGTATGTGCTTTTTTGTGATGTTTAGCAGCTTCTTCATGATGTTTAGCAGCTTCTTCGTGATGATTGTGTGCCATAAAATTAAATTTATTTTTGAAAATGGTGCAAATACAATACCCTTTAAAAAGTATATTACCAGCAATAAATCTCAATGAAAATTAATTGAAATGGGGTGTTATATACACACTTAAATTTTTTTTCACGAAATTTGAGGAATCCGCATTTAAAATATTTTCTAATGATTTTCTAATAACTTTCTAAAGCGTTTCTAACGTTAACATCATTACAAAATATTAATTTGCACTCATTATAGAAATTTCGCATTTCTAATAAAAAAAAAGTATGGACACTCATCCCAATGCCAAGAAATATTATTGTTAATCTCCCGCTCTGTTAAATGCCTTTGGCTATATCCGCAGAACCGGGTATGAAACCAAATTGTATGTTCAAAACATCACTGCTAAAAAAAACAAGTACAGAGAATATTTACAAATATTCAGTTGTTACAATTATTAATCCTGTCATCAGTTATCAGCTTGTTGAAGATTTTTTTAATAAAAAAAATGTTTCAACTCAAAGTTTGGTGTTAAAACCAAGTTATCGTCATTTAAAAAGCAGAAGAAACTACCGTCATATACATATTCTATAATTGGTAATGAAAGACCCTGATGGATAAAATAACCAAATGAAAAAATTTAATACCTGGCTTAACGCCATCATTGTTTTAGTTATTGCCATTATGTTAATAGATGAAAGTTTAGGCAGATTGCGTCATCCAGATACGAATAACGCTGTTTATAAATGGATAATTATCGTGTGCTTATCAACATTGTTCACATTGATTGTTTGGAATTTTTACTGTAATAAAAAACAAAAAACGATAGAAAAAAATAGGATATGGCATTACTAACTAAAGATATTATAATAAGTAAACTTTCCTTTTCCCAAAGCTCTAATGGGATTGAAGAGAAAGTAGGTTCTACGTTAAAAAGCGTCAGTAGCAACGATAGCCATTTTTTCTTCCCTATGTTCGATGCTTATGCAGAAGGGTTATCAGCTGAACAGGTAGAAGAGAAATTAAAGAAATTCGGGCCTAATGAAGTCCACCATGAAAAAGCACCATCCTGGGTAAAACAATTAGTACAGGCATTTATTAACCCCTTCATCGGCGTTTTAATCATCATTGCCATTATTTCATTTATTGTAGATGTGTGGATGGCAAAGCCCGGAGAAGAAGAATATAAAACGGTTATCATGGTAGGGATTATGGTAATGGTTAGTTCCCTTCTACGTTTTTTTCAGGAATACAGAAGCAACCGTGCCGCAGAGCAATTAAAAAGCATGGTAAAAACAACTGCTACTGTACTAAGAAAAGTATCTGGAAAAAAAGAATTGGATATAAAAGAATTAGTGCCGGGTGATATTATTTTTTTATCTGCCGGTGATATGATACCCGCAGATTGCCGCATCATTCAATCAAAGGATTTGTTTGTGAGCCAAGCGATGCTTACAGGAGAATCTATGCCTGCAGAAAAAAGAAATTTACCGATACGTGATGCTGTTAATATATCGCCGCTGGAGTTAGACAACATTTGTTTTATGGGTACCAATGTAGTAAGTGGATCAGCTACGGCCATGATTGTTACCACAGGAAACCAAACTTATTTTGGATCAATCAGTAAATCAATTGTTGGTAAAAGTGCAGAAACAAGTTTTGACAAAGGCGTAAACAAAGTGAGTTATTTACTCATAAAATTTATGCTGATAATGGTGCCTTTAATTTTTATTATTAATGGTGTTGTTAAAGGTAACTGGATGGAAGCTTTGCTTTTTGCCATAGCAGTGGCCGTTGGTTTAACGCCCGAAATGTTGCCGATGATAGTTACTGCAAACCTTGCTAAAGGAGCTGTAAATATGAGCAAAAGAAAAGTAATTGTAAAACGCCTTAATGCCATTCAAAATTTGGGAGCTATGGATGTATTGTGTACCGATAAAACAGGAACACTTACGATGGATAAAATTGTATTGGAAAGACATTTAAATATTTTTGGTGATGAAGATGAGGAAGTGTTGAAATGGGCTTTTTTAAACAGCTATCACCAGACCGGTCTAAAAAATTTACTAGATGTTGCAGTATTAGATCATCTTGAGTTGCACGATTATCTAAAAGTAGAGGAATACTTTTTGAAGGTAGATGAAATTCCTTTTGACTTTCAGCGCAGGCGCATGAGCGTAATTTTAAAACAGCGCAATGGCAAACATTTATTGATTTGTAAAGGTGCAGTTGAGGAAATGCTGGATTTGTGTACGCATGCATTTGACCCGGGGGAAGACAAACAACTGCATATTGAAAATGATACGGTAATTGCAATGGATGCAGAAGTGAGAAAAAAAATATTAAACACTTCCAAAAAATTAAATGAAGAAGGGTTGAGGGTATTGCTTGTTGCCATAAAAGAATTCGATGACAGGGCATTAACCTATTCTGTTGAAGACGAAAAAGACATGACACTTACCGGGTTTATTGGTTTTTTAGACCCTGCAAAACCTTCTGCAAAAACTTCTATTGAAGCTTTGCAAAAATTAGGTGTTACAGTTAAAGTTTTAACGGGCGACAATGAAATTGTAACAAAAAAGATATGTCGGGATGTTGGTATTTCTTACAGCAATATTTTATTGGGTAGTGAATTAGAAAAAATGAGCGATGATGAATTGAAGAGTAAAATAGATGACATTTCCATACTTGCAAAATTAAGCCCTGTTCAAAAAGCAAGAGTTATAAAACTGCTGCAGGCAAAAGGTCATACAGTTGGTTTTATGGGTGATGGTATAAACGATGCAGCAGCATTAAAAGAAGCAGATGTAGGTATAAGTGTAGATACTGCCGTGGATATAGCCAAAGAAAGTGCTGATATCATTTTACTGGAAAAAGATTTAATGGTATTGCGTAAGGGCGTAATCTATGGCCGTAGAACTTTTGGCAATATTATTAAATATATTAAAATGACTGCCAGCAGCAACTTTGGTAATATGTTTAGCATGTTGGGCGCAAGCGCTTTTCTTCCCTTCTTACCTATGTTACCCGTTCAAATTTTAGTACAAAATTTATTGTATGATATCTCTCAAACCTCTATTCCCTGGGATAGTATGGACGAAGACTTTTTGGAGAAGCCAAAAAAATGGGACGCATCGGGTATTCAACGGTTTATGATTTATATTGGACCAATCAGTTCCATATTTGATTATGCCACTTTCTTTTTAATGTTCTATTTCTTTAAAGCAAATTCTCCTGAACACCAAAGTCTTTTTCAAAGTGGATGGTTTATAGAAGGATTGCTATCGCAAACCCTAATTGTACATATGATACGGACAAAGAAAATTCCTTTTATACAAAGTTGGGCTACAGCACCGGTTGTGGCATTAACTTCTATAATAATGCTGATAGGAATTGCAATTCCTTTTTCGCCTTTTGCAAGTGCAATAAAATTGCAGGCCTTGCCATTAAGTTATTTCCCTTGGCTTATTCTCATATTAACGAGTTATTGCCTTCTTACACAAGTAATAAAAAATTGGTTCATCAAAAAATTTAGTCAGTGGTTATGATACATTCAATAAAATTTATGCTACCGGTGCTATTATGTGTATCCTTTTTAAAAGGTACAGCACAGGATAATTATGAAATACAGGTTTATGGTGCTGCTACCGTAAAAAAGGGAAGTACCATGTTTGAGTTACACAGCAATTACACAAAAATCGGTTCAACTGAAACTAAGAATGCGGTGTATGCAACCAACCATATATTTCACGAAACTATTGAGATTACACATGGATTTACAGATAATTTTGAAATAGGTATTTATATGTTTAATGCCCTTGGTAGTGATGGGAGAACTGCTTACGTAGGCAGCCATATTAGGCCACGCATTGCAGCTCCCGAAAAGTGGAAATTACCTTTTGGGCTTAGTTTAGCAACTGAAGTAGGTTATCAAAAATCACATTATAGCGAAGATGATTGGTCGCTGGAAATCAGACCAATCATTGATAAAACAATTAATAAATGGTATGTTGCTTTTAACCCTGCTATTGATAGATCGCTTCACGGATTAAACAAAAGCCAAGGTTTTACTTTTTCTCCAAATGTTAAAGCGAGTTACGCAATATCAAAAATTATAGCACCCGGTATTGAATATTATGGTTCAGTTGGACCGGTAAATAAATTTCTCCCATACAATCAACAAAATGAACAAATATTTTTAACCCTGGATGTTGATTTTTCAGCAGATTGGGAATTGAATTTGGGTTATGGCTTTGGCTTAACGGATGCTACTGATAAATCTATTATAAAAATGATATTGGGTAGACGAATTGATTGGAACCATAGAAAAAAGAAATAAAACCTAGTTTAACTAAAGGACTGAGTTTAAAAAAATAATTAAAACAGCCACTGAAAAAACATTTTAGAAAATGAAAAAAATAATTTTACTAATTTCTATTAATTCAATATCAATAGCCGTTTTTGCACAATCTTTAGATAGTAGTAAAAAATGGAGTTATCATTTTCAATTAACAGCTATTAACCAAACCCACCCTTCTTTTAAAGCCAAATATTCTGGAGATAATAGTTTGAGCAACACTGCCGAAAGCAGAAAACTTTCTTTAACCACCACTTTGTTTTTAGGGCATAAAATTTGGAAAAATGGAGCCTTATATTTTAATCCTGAAATTACAGGTGGATCAGGTATTAGTTCTACAAGAGGTATTGCAGGTTTTACAAATGGCGAAACTTTCCGGATTGGCAGCCCAGAACCTGCATTATACATAGCACGATTATATTTTAAACAGTATTTTGCTTTAAAAAATACAGGGTATGAATCAAGGGTGTCAGATGTTAATCAGGTGGAAGAAAAAATTCCAACTTCTCGTATTACTATTACAGGGGGAAAAATTTCACTATCCGATTTTTTTGATGATAACTCTTACAGCCATGATCCCCGTTCACAATTTATAAATTGGTCACTTATGAGCAACGGTGCATGGGATTACCCTGCCGATACAAGAGGTTATACACAAGGAGTAGTTGCAGAATTAATAAAACCTTCTTTTGCAATACGTCTTTCTTCTGTGTTAATGCCATGCAAAGCAAATGGATTAAAGCTTGATTATAAAGTAACAAAAGCACATTCTGAAACTATAGAATTTGAAAAAATATTTAAAACAAAACGCCCAACTGTAATAAGGTTATTGGCTTATCACAGCATATCACAAGCACCAACTTACAACAATACCTTAGCCGAAGTAAAAAAGGGCGATAGTTCTGCTGTTGATGTTTATACCGGGCAAAAAGAATGGAAAAGATACGGTGGAGTAAAATATGGCTTTGGTATAAATACAGAAAAAGAAATTTCAAACACAGTTGGTACATTTTTAAAAGCAAGTTGGAACGATGGTAAAACCGCTACATGGGCATTTACAGAAATTGACCAGAGTATTAGCGGAGGCATAAACATAAAAGGAAACAGCTGGAAAAGAGTTAATGATAATATTGGTATTGCTCAGGTAATTAATGGTATATCAAAAGAGCATCAAAATTTTTTGAATGCAGGTTTATATGGGTTTATTATTGGCGATGGAAAATTAAATTATGGTGCAGAAGCCATTACAGAAGTATACTATAAAGCACAAATTGCAAAATCATTTTTTATTTCAGCGGATTATCAATTTGTAAATAATCCTGCATACAATAAAGACCGGGGGCCCGTTCATGTTTTTGCAATAAGAGGGCATATAGAATTTTAAAAATAACATGGCACACAATCATTCAACCCAAAATCATGCAGGTCATAGCCACAGCCATGCTCCAGTAATTACTAATTTAAATAATGCTTTTATTATTGGTATTGTTTTAAACCTGGCCTATGTAATTATTCAAATAGTTATTGGGTTAAATATAAATTCGTTGTCTCTGCTTTCTGATGCAGGGCATAATTTTTTAGATGTAGCAGGTTTAGCACTGGCAATGATTGCTTTTAAACTATCTAAATCAAAATCAACTGAAAAATATACTTACGGGTATAAAAAATCATCCATTTTAATATCATTGCTTAATGCAGTTATTTTATTAATCTCCATAGGCGCAATTGGCTACGAAGCCATTTTTAGGTTTCAAAATCCGCAACCATTGCCGGGAATAGTCATTGCTATTATAGCAGCAATTGGTATTGCTATAAATGGTGTTTCTGCATTTATGTTTTTTAGAGACAGGGAAAGCGACATTAATGTAAAAGCTGCCTTTCTGCATTTGGCTTCTGATGCGCTGGTATCATTAGGTTTGGTTTTTGGTGGCATCATCATTTATTATACACATTTGTATTGGATTGACTCATTGTTGAGTCTTGTTATTTGTGGGGTAATCATCGTAAGCACATGGGGTTTATTAAAGAAGAGTTTACGGCTTTCATTAGATGGTGTGCCCGATAATGTGGATATACAGGAAGTTAAAAACAAAGTATTAAAAATGGAAGGTGTAAAAAATTTTCATCACCTGCATATCTGGGCAATCAGTACAACACAAAATGCGCTGACAGGACATTTGGTAGTATCAAATGATTTTTCAATGTTAGAGGTTGTAAACCTCAAACGGCAGATTAAACATGAGTTAGAGCACCTCAATATTCATCACTCCACATTGGAGACAGAAACAGAAATTTGTCCGGAGCTGGTTTGCGGCGAAAAAGAAGAACATAAACATTAAAGTAGCTTTTTCTTTACTGTCTGACAATTATCTCTTGCATAACAAAAAGTGCTTTTTTCTTTTATTTAATGCAATGGCATTGTGAGCAAACTATTTGAAATAGCCGTTTCTTTTTAGGTAATGGAAATATGTACGGCAAGATTAAATTAAACAACAAGAGATGTATTGTCATCTTTACTTTTGCCACAATTAAAAGATCTCAAAATAAATATAATACGGCTTGAATCCGCAGCATTTGTAGAACCTGTTTGAGGGAAAAGCTATTTTTTAATAAAATAAAAGAGGCTGCCTAATTACCAGGCAGCCTTTTGTTTAAAATATTTCAATTTATTTATAGAGATAATTTAGTCCTGTAACATCATTAGCATTAAATGTACGGTCACCGCCGTTTGAACAAGCAAGCATCCATGAATTTGGATCTCCTAAAGAAGGTGTGCCGGGTAATAAAACAGCACCGATTGTACCTGCACCTTCATTAGTTGCAGTTCCGCCACAACTGTAGCTTCTGTCCATATAATCTGTATGGCGCATTCCAATGCAATGTCCTACTTCATGTTGTATAACGCTTCCTACATATGTTATGGAAGGGTTGGTTCCATAAGCATATTGATTGGTATTCATTTTTACCGTATTGTAAGGATTGCCGTTTGTAGGGAAGCCAGAAGAGCCTAAAGTAATATAACCACCCTGTGGTTTTTGATTGAATCCGAGAATTGTAATATCAGGCGTACCTGAAGTAATGCGAAGAAAAGTCATTCTTAAACCCAACGCATTGTAACGCTGAATAGCAAGATCTGCACCGCTTATAAAAGCAGTGCCGAGATTTGAAACCAATATTTTAACTACTCTTGCTGTGCCGACAGTTACAAGGTTTGTTGTTCGGTACTGCTCATTATTAGCAATACGCAATAAGCTTTGAGTGGGAGTGCTGTTTAGTAGTTCATCCGTAAGCAGAATATCACCTTCTACTAAATAACCGTCTGCTGTTTGGTGGATGTTGGATGTGCCAAAACCAAGGTTTGCAATCTTTGCTTTTGTTGCTGCAGAAATGTTGTCGGGTGCATTTGTATCATCTAAACTTGTCTTTTTACATGAATACAATGAAACAGCGAGCAAAGAAAAAAATAGGATTTTTTTCATAGTGAGTGGGGTTTGTTTTTTTTATTAAAAATTATTTGATATTTAGAAGTTAACAAATAATTGGTTAAAAAATTGTGCTTGAGCAAAAAAAATTTTTAATGTATGATAATTTTATACACAAAAATAGTATTCGTTTCAGGGTCAAAAACTTTAAGCAGATACAAACCTGTACCAAAACGTGCAAAAAATGAAAATGTTGAAGCAGAAGCTTTGCCTTTGTAAACCATGCGGCCTGCTGCATCCGTAAGTGTTACAACCTGGTTATTTAGCAGACGGAAATTAATAGTAACCATGGAGCCGGCTGCAACAGGATTTGGAAAAATAATTACATCATTATTCCCCTGATAAAATATTTGCTCAAGACGACTGTAAATTATCTTACCGTCAGCAAGAGTTACAGCAACCCTATAACTATTATACCCGGTGTGCAGATTTACATCAGTTGTATTATAACCTGTGCCATTAATAATATTAACCTCAGATAATGTGATAAAACTGCTGCCGGATAATTTTTGAAAAATTATCTTCTTAACCAGATAAGTTGTGCCCAGGCTCAGTTGAATAAATCCGTTGTTATTTTTAAGATCTGCTGTAAGATTGTTTACATAACATGCCGTACCCAGCGTATTATAATTAAGTGTGTAACTCTTTACGCCTGGCTTGCCGGCAAACAGTGCAGACACAGCAAAACTTGTATTAGGCAATGATGTTTTCTTAAAAATATATTGGGTATCAGCAACTGTAATAATTGGCTTAAGATATTTATTTCCCAAGCCATACAATTGGTATTTACTTACAGCTTTATTTTTATTCCAGTAGAGCAACACAGAATCTGGGCAATTAAAACCTACGTGAATGTCCGGCCGGGCACTGATGGTAAAAGTATCGCTCACAAAATGATTTATTCCAATATTCATTCGCAGCAATGCGGTTGTGTTTGTATCAGGCGCAATCCATTTTGTATAACCTGCAGAGAGATTTACACTGGTAAGAATGGGCAACCATGTGATTCCCTTATCTACCGAATAATCCACGCTTGCGGGGCTGTTGCCGAAGCTGCTGCCCCAGCGTAAAAGATTGTAAGCTGCCGGAAAAATATTATCTGCGGCTGCGGGAAAATGCCAGAAAAAAGTATTGGCAGTATCAAACTGATAAGCAATGGAAAAAGGTTGTGCCTGGCCCTGCACGGAAAAGCCAGAAACATTGATTGTGTAATTACCCGCAGTTGGATCATCAATGGTAACCTGTTCAATATTATTAAGGCTGTCTCGTTTTCTTACCGGTAATAAATTTAAAGAATCTAAGTTCGGAAAACTATTTAAAACCCATGGTAGAAAAACCTGTGAAGCTGGCGAGGTTACACGAACATCCAGATCATTTTTTAAAGCAGTAAATGCATTTGCGGCAGCAGGCAAATCATTCCATACCAGCGTAATTTTAAGCTTTTTAATATTCAGCGGAATGGGGAGCGTAAAATTCTGCATACTGCCGTTTGAAACACTGCCGGTAAAATATTGCTGCATATTTATTTCCTGTGCAGCCCGGTAAGCATTAAGGCTACCGAAGCCGGATTTAAAATCAATTCCAGTTGCGGCGATATCATCACAACTATTCAACAGCACTGCTTTTATAAGTGAAGAAGGCGGTAGTGCTCCTGCATTATTATTTTTGTAAGCCTCCTGTAAAATGATGGCAGTACCGGAAACCAGTGCCGCAGCACCGGAACTACCATCCTGTCCATACGCTACCATTTCGGGTTTTATACGGCCATCATAGGCAGGACCTTTAGAACTTAAATCCGCTACATTATAAAAAGAATCTATTGCCCCTACGGTTATAATATTTTTTGCCATTTTAAAACTACCCGTAAGGTTAGCAACTTTAAGAATGCCTGCATACCTGCCAATTGTAGTTGTTGTAGTGCCTGAGTTGCCCGCAGAAAAAACAAGTAAAAGTTTATCGTTGGCAAGCGCAGCAGCATCATAGGCAGTAGCATCTGCACCGTAAAAATTCTCTATGCCCACACCGTATGAATGGTTTTGTACAGAGATATTGTACTGCTGATAATTACCTGCCGGATCAGGCAATAAATTACTGAAAGATGATGAGGTAATACCTGCGCCATCTGCTACGCCACGGCCGAGATACCAACTGTTGCCGGCTCCGGCAGCCATCGTGGCCATAATGGTTGTATGCGGATCTGTAACGGCAGACACCAAAGGATTTGAAATATATCTGCCCGCAAAATCAATATCTGTTGTATCAGGTTTGTTTTCTTTTATAGAAATTACGAGTCCGTTACCGGAGAGGGCAGGAAGTTTACTGTGCAGCAAATTGATTTTATTGGTGCTAAGGTCCAGGCTGTTTATCTGTAACTCCTGCCGGGGATGTGTATTGTAGCTGCTTATGTAATTTATGGTCGATATTTCTATTAATCCCTTGAGATCCTTTAGTGTGTTTATTTTAACTGTGTAGGTATTTAATGCAGTAGTTTTTGCAGCGGCAATATTGTTTGCCGCAGTCCATTTTAGGAAACTTTCACTATCGTCGACTTTAACTAAAAAGACGGCGGGTAAATTGTGTTTGTTTTCGGAAAGCTCTTTCATTAATGCAGGCGAAAGTTTCCAGTTATTGTTTGCAGGCAGCATTGGAAATGTGAACAGGTTTTGAGCAGGATTAATTACTTCAAGAATAAATACGGTGTCTGTCAGCTGTCTTAAAACAGTAAACCTGGCAGATTTTTTATTTGTTGCAATGTCTTCTTTACGAAGGCGGGCGATGAAGAATTTATTAGCTCCCTTTAATTTCGGCACTGCTGCTGTACCGGTCGTAAAATCACTGTACGGGAAGAATATATTACCCTCATTCTTTTGCTGAGCAATGGAGATAAAGGGCAGGCAGGTAAAACAAAAGATAAGTTTTAAACAGGGTAGAAAGTATTTCATTAAAGAAAGAAAAGGCATTAAATTAACTGATGAACGGATGATTATAAAGATATTTATAAAAATGGATAATAAATATATTGAAGGTGTGGAGAATGATTCATCTAAATGTACGGATGAGAATATTGGTACAAAGAATGCTAATTAATTTCTTGTACAATAACAACCATATATATACTTTGTATATATGAAGGTGGCAAAGCAGCAAGATTTTCACAAACTGTCGTCCTCATTAATTGAAACAAAAATTATATTTAAACAACTTGACTCTTTTGTAGCATTAAGATCAAAGAGAAAGGCTAAAGAAGAAAATCTTTATGCAAGCAGTTACGGAGAATAAATTTTGGCAATTTGATAATAGCTATTGGTTCAAACAATTAAATAGTTCTGACCATGGTTTATCTCAGCAAACTGCAACTGCTAAGCTTCTCACATCAGACCATCATAAAAAAAATGAATCTCATTTCATAAAAGATGTAAAATTATTTATCGGACAATTTAAAAGTCCGTTAATGCTTTTACTTATTGGTGCTGTAATACTGTCCGCATTCCTTGGTGATACTTCAGATGTTTTCATCATATTATTAATAGTAGTTTCTACAGGGTTACTTAGTTTTTTTCAAGAGAGAAATGCAGGCAAAGTAGTTGAAAAACTGCAATCACTGATTTCGTTAAAAAGCAGTGTGATAAGAGATAATCAAACTATTGAAATCAACTCATCCAAAATAGTATCAGGCGACGTTCTCTTTTTAAAAGCAGGTGATATGATACCCGCCGATTGCTTAATTATAGAGAGCAATGAGTTGCATGCAAACGAGGCTAGTCTTACAGGAGAATCTTATCCTGTAAGAAAACAAGCAGGAAAATTAGACGAGCAAATAGAGCTTTCCAAAAGAACCAATTGCCTTTGGGAGGGAACAAATATTGTGAGTGGAAATGCAAAAGCTTTGGTTATACAGTCCGGCAACAATACCATTTTTGGCAGTATTGCACAGAGCGCTTCAAAAAACGTGGAAACTACTTTTGAAAAAGGCATAAAAGACTTTGGTTTTTTTCTGATGAAAATCACTTTAGTACTTTCCTTTTTTATTTTAGTAATCAATTTAATCAATCATAAAAGTCCTATTGAATCCGCACTTTTTGCCTTGGCATTGGCTGTTGGTATGGCTCCCGAACTGCTCCCCGCCATAACAACGATTGCTATGAGTGCAGGTGCAAAAAGATTGTTGCAAAAAAAAGTAATTGTAAAAAAATTGTCTTCTATTCAGAATTTGGGTGAAGTAAATCTGCTTTGCACAGATAAAACAGGAACTATTACGGAAGGGAGCATTAAAATTACTGGAATGGTAAATGGGTTAGGTCAAGAAAATGAATTTGTAAAACAACTTGCTTTTTGGAATGCCTCATTTGAGAGTGGTTATTCAAATCCAATTGATGACGCACTGAAGCAGTTAAAAATAGAAACAGCCGGTTCCCCAAAAAAGATTGGAGAAATACCCTATGACTTTTTTAGAAAAAGACTGAGTATTGCCATTAAGACAGAGAAAGAAAATTTATTAATTACAAAAGGGGCATTTACTCAAATAGTTGAAATCTGTTCGAAGATAAAATTAGACAATGACAACATTGAAGAAATTGCATTACATAAATCAACATTGGAAAACAAATTTGAACAATATGGTATTGATGGGCTTAGAGTAATAGGTATTTGCTATAAAAATATTGTTGGAGAAACTATTAATAAAAGTGATGAAACGGATATGATTTTTGCCGGTTTCATTTTATTGCAAGACCCGGTAAAAGAAGGCATTATTGAAACCATAAAGGAACTGGATAAATTACAGGTAGGGTTAAAAATAATTACGGGTGATAATAAAAACGTTGCAAAATCTATAGCAATAAAAATTGGAATTGTTAATCCTAAAATATTGACGGGTGCAGAAGTTTTTAAAACCAGTTCAGAAGCCCTTAATCATTTGGTTAAAGAAACGCACATTTTTGCAGAAGTAGAACCCCAACAAAAAGAACGGATTATTATGGCGTTAAGAAAATCATTTACCGTTGCCTATATTGGCGATGGGATTAATGATGTATCTGCTATTAACGCTGCTGATGTTGGCATTTCTGTAGAAAATGCTGTAGATGTAGCAAGAGAAGCTGCTGATTTTGTCCTCATGGAAAAAAGCTTAATGGTGTTAGTAGACGGGATAAAAGAAGGTAGAAAAACCTTCGCTAATACTTTAAAATATATTTTTATTAATACGGGTTCTACATTTGGAAATATGTTCAGTGTGGCAATAGCATCTCTGCTATTACCATTTTTGCCAATGTTGCCCAAGCAAATATTATTGATGAATTTTATAACGGATTTTCCATACCTCACAGTTTCCGCTGACAATGTGGACCAAGAGCAATTAGATAAACCGGGGAAGTGGGATCTAAAATTTATTAGAAACTACATGTTAATATTCGGCATTCATAGTTCCATCTTTGATTTAATAACATTCCTCACTCTTTTATATATTTTAAAAGCAAAAGAATCTGCATTTCAAACGGGATGGTTTATAGAATCTATTCTTACAGAATTATTTATTTTATTCATCATCCGAACGCACAAAAATTTTTTTAAAAGCAAACCGGGAAAATACCTGCTTATTTTAAGTGTTGTTGGTTTGGTACTAACACTTGGCTTACCATATCTACCATTTGCTATTAAAATTGGCCTTACTCCCTTGCCACTTATAAGCCTAGCATTAATGTTATTAATTGTTATTTTTTACATCCTAACTGCTGACCTTCTGAAAGTATGGTTTTTCAAAAAATATCATAGTTCCTAAAAATAATTTTACAACCGGACTTAAAATTTCCCGCCTTTTTTTATGGTGCTTAATCATTAGAACTATCCTTAAATAATTTTAGTGGTTTACGAGGTGGGAAATTTAAAAACAAACATTGTTTATGGAAAATATCGGCATATCTATTGTTACGTCTGTCGTACTTGTATATGCAGGTGATTTATTAAAATATTAAAAAATATAATGGCACAATCAAAAAAACCTGAGCCGGCTCCGAAAAAAGCCAATATGCAGGCAACAACCGGTTATCCGGCACCAATACAACTAGCCACCCCAACAGATTTAAAAACTGAAGAAGTAAAAAATGTTGTAAATGCGGTAAACCCTTTAATTGCCGATGCGTTTGCATTGTACGCTAAAACAAAAAATTTTCACTGGCATCTTTGCGGGTCTCATTTTAGAGATTACCATCTAATGTTTGATGAACAGGCTGATGGTATTTTTGAAAGTATAGATATTCTTTCCGAGAGAGTAAGAAAGGTTGGCGGTACCACAATCAGAAGCATTTCTCACATAAGTCAGTTACAAACTATTAAAGATAACAATGATGATTTTGTACCTGCCGATAAAATGATTGCTGAATTGCTAAGCGATAACCTGCATATAGCAAAAAACCAAAGGCAAGCTATTGAAACAACTGAAAAAAACAGGGATACACCAACGAGCAATCTTTTGCAGGATCAACTCGATCAAACAGAGAGAAGAATATGGTTCCTTTATGAGGTTAGCCGTGGTGGAAAGAATGAACTATAAATCGGTTTTGTAATGATAAAATGTATGCACACCTCTATAGGGTAGGAAAATATTTCTTACCCTATTTTAATCAACAAACGAATCGTTTGGAAAAAGGAAATTCTCAAACTTTTGCTTGGTGTTTTTCAGCATATTCTATTAAATATATTTTATACAATTCTATTTAAAATAATAATTAAAGTTGTCAGGTAAAATATAAAAATGATGTTCTATCTTAATACAAAAAACTTTTTTATATGTTGGTTAAGCGAATAAGTGTTATTGTCTTTTTCCTATTTTTTATTAACCAACTCCATTCACAAGGATTTATTAAAGTTGATGGAAAAGCCATGGTAAAAGAAGATGGTAAAGAAATAATTTTAAAAGGAATGGGTCTTGGTGGTTGGATGCTGCAAGAGCCTTATATGATGCAATTAAGTGGAATAGCAATCAATCAAAGTTCTATCCGATCTAAAATTGCAAACCTGGTTGGAGAAGATAAAACGGCTGTATTTTTTAATGCATGGCTGGCAAATCATTGCCGTAAAGCAGATATAGATTCTTTGGCTGCGTGGGGATTTAATTCTATAAGATTGCCTATGCATTTTAACCTGTTTACGCTTTCAGTAGATAAGGAGCCTGTGGCAGGAAAGAATACATGGATAAGCAAAGGATTTCAATTAACTGATAGTTTGTTAAGCTGGTGCAAAGCTGATAAGATTTATCTTATTCTTGACCTGCATGCTGCACCGGGTGGGCAGGGTAATGATAATGCTATTTCGGACAGAGATTCAACAAAACCCTCGCTTTGGCATAGTGAATTAAACAAACAAAAAACAATTGCACTTTGGAAAAAGTTAGCCGGGCGGTATGCTAATGAACCATGGATTGGTGGGTATGATCTTATCAATGAAACCAATTGGGGTTTTCAAAATACTACTGATAAAAACGGTTGTGCAGAAACTGAAAATGGTTCTTTAAAAAAGTTACTTACTGATATTACAAAAGCAATAAGGGAGGTCGATAAAAAGCATATAATTTTTATTGAAGCCAATTGCTGGGGCAATAATTATAAAGGAATTTTTCCCTTATGGGATAACAATATTGTTGTGAGTTTTCACAAATACTGGAACAATAACGACCAGCAATCCATACAAAGTTTTTTAGATTTTCGGGAAAAGTACAATGTCCCGATATGGTGTGGAGAAACAGGTGAAAACTCTAACGCATGGTTTACTGCGGCTATCCAATTATTTCAAAAAAATAAAATAGGTTGGGCATGGTGGCCATTGAAAAAAATGGGTGTAAGTAATCCATTGCAAATAATGCCTGATAGTGGTTATTATAAGTTGGTAAGTTATTGGAAAGGTGAATCTGCAAAACCCAGTGTTGCTGTTGCCTTTAAAGTTTTAATGCAACTGACAGAAGACGTTAAAGCAGAAAATTGTCTTTTTCATAAAGATGTAATTGATACCATGTTCAAGCAAGCTAATACGGAGGAATAAATTCTTTTTAAACATCAAATAAGTAAATAACGGTATTTATCGTTTTAAAACTAAAAACAATAACATGTCCAGCACCAGAACAATAAACCCTGCAAACGGTAAAGAGATAGCAACATATCAACGTATACATGTTGATGTTGTAAAAAGTAAAATTGCGCAGGCAAACGAAGCTTTTACAGCTTGGAAAAAACTTACTTATGCAGAGAGGGCAGTTTATATGGGTGAACTGGCCAATATTTTCGAAAAAAATAAAAATGAATATGCCTTATTGATTACAACGGAAATGGGGAAAACGCTGGAGCAGGCAAAAAAAGAGGTAGAAAAATGTGCGCTTGTCTGCAGATATTATGCTGACAATACTGCCACAATTTTAAAGGATGAAAATGTAGTGACCGAGGCCAGTAAAAGCTATGTTACTTATCAACCAATAGGTGTTGTTTTGGCAGTGATGCCCTGGAACTTTCCTTTTTATCAGGTCATACGTTTTGCTGCCCCCGCAATAATGGCGGGCAATACAGGAGTATTGAAACATGCATCTAACGTACAGGGTTGTGGTTTTGCTTTAGAAGATGCGTTTGCTAAAGCCGGTTTTCCTGCCGGAATATTTACCAACCTAAATGTAGAGGCTGATGATATAAAAGAAATTATTGAAGATAAAAATATTGTAGCTGTAACCCTTACGGGAAGCGACTCGACAGGCAGATCTGTTGCATCTATTGCTGGTCAAAATCTTAAAAAAACTGTTATGGAACTGGGAGGCAGCGATGCATATATTATTTTGGAAGATGCTGATTTGGATAAGGCTGCTGAGATGGCCACTTTTGGCAGGTTACAAAATAACGGACAAACCTGTATTGCTGCTAAACGTTTTATAGTATTAGAAGAAATTTACGATAAATTTTTAAAGCTCTTTACACAAAAAATGAAGGCTGCAAAAATGGGCGACCCAACAGCTGCAGATACTTTTTACGGTCCTATGGCTAGAATAGATTTAAGAGAGGAATTACACAAACAGGTAAAGAAAACAATTAAAGAAGGTGGAAGATTAATTATAGGTGGAGAAATACCGGAAGGTGATAGTGCTTATTATCCCGCAACTATTATTGCAGATGTAAAACCCGGCATGACAGGATTTGATGAGGAACTTTTTGGTCCGGTTGCTTGTGTAATAAAGGCTATGGACGAAGCAGATGCTATTGCACTTGCAAACCAATCTCAATTTGGCTTAGGCTCAGGCGTATTTACAGGTAATCAAGAACTGGGTGAAAGTGTGGCAAGGCAACTGGAAGCAGGCAGCAGCTTTGTAAATAAGCTGGTAGTATCTGACCCCCGGCTACCATTTGGCGGCGTAAAAAACAGCGGCTATGGCAGAGAACTTTCAAGCTATGGTATTAAAGAATTTGTAAACATAAAATCAATTTGGATTGATTAAAAACGGCATCATTTTTTCCGTAATTTTTGTTTTCACTTTATAGATTTCTTAAGAAAATATTTTATTAGTTCACCGTTATATTGCTTCTTTAATTACATCCTTATAAACATTAAAAAGAATAAAGCATAAAAATGCCCCGTTAAAAACGGGGCATTTTCTATAAGATTTTCTATTTCAACATTGCCTTGGGCACAGGCTTCTCCAATAAATAGTTATAAATAAATTGTGTTTTTAAATTCTGAAAATGCAGATTTTTATTGCCTGCCCAACCATGTCTGCCACCGCTGTAAAACATTTCTTCAAAATCCTTTTTAAGATCCTGCAACTTGCTGGTAAACTGTATGCTGTTTTGTAAATGCACATTATCATCTATTACACCATGCACAATTTGAAGCATGCCTTTATATTTATCAGCATAGTTTAAAACTGAACTTGTTTTGTAACCTTCTGCATTATCAGCAGGTGTACCCATATAGCGTTCAGTATAATGTGTGTCATATAAAGTCCAGTCAACAACACTGCCGCCTGCCATACCATGTGTAAAAACATCTGCACCATAAGTAAGTGCATAACACGTCATGTAACCGCCATAACTAAAGCCAGTAATACAAATCTTTTTTGGGTCGGCGCCACCATTGGCAATCAACCATTTTGCCATAGTCGTATAATCTTTCATTTCCCAATAGCCAAGATTGTGGTACATATAATTTACACCTTCTTTACCAAAATGCCCGCTTGCTCTGTGGTCCATCGCAACCTGTATCAAACCTTCTTTTGCATAAAACTGTTGTGCACCTGCTAAGCTCCAGGTATCCATTACTGTGCCCGCATTTGGACCGCCATAAATTGAAATAAGTACGGGATATTTTTTGTTTTTATCATAATTCATCGGCCAGGTAACTTTCATGGGTAAATCATACAAACCGTCATCACTTTTTACCCGAATGATTTCTGTTTTTGCCAATGCATAATCATTCATTTCTGCACCTTTGCTGTCAGCAATTTCTTTTATTATTTTCCCTGTATTATTTACGAGGGTCATTTTTGTAGGCGTGCTTACATTGTTGTAAGTGGTAATAAAATAACTGCCATCAGGGCTTATATTTATTACACCGTGGTTGTAATCACCAAACGTTAAACGCTTCATTTTTTTGCCATCAAAGTTTACACTGTACAAATCTCTGCGGGCTGTATTTTCTTTGCTGCGTGCAGTAAAATAAATGATCTTCTTTGCCTCATCAATATAATTAACATCAGTCACCGTAAATTTTCCGGGGGTAATTTCGTTAATTAATTTACCAGTCATATCATACAAATACAAATTGTTCCAACCGGTTTTATCGCTTTCTAAAATAAAGTTTTTATTGTTTGCAAGCATGTGCATGCGCTCATAACCATCCTGTAATTGTATCCATGTTTTTTGTACTTCATCATACACCTGCTTTTTAGAACCATTTGTAGGATCTACTGCGTAAATCTTAAGGTTGTTTTGTTTTCTGTTCATCCACTGCACCCACAAAGACGATCCATCGGTTGTCCAGATAGGTGCACCAAAATACTGGTCATCATTGGCGTTAAAATCTGCAAAAACCACCGCACCACCTGCAGGGTTTACAATCCCTACTTTTATTTCAGGGTTCTTATCGCCGACTTTTGGGTATCTCTCTGTTTCTACATAACCATGTGTACCGGGGCCATCCGTAATAATATAAGGGGCTATCGGGCTGTCATCAGTACGAAAGAAAGCAATTTTCTTACTGTCAGGGCTCCACCAAAATGAGCGGTAACGGCTTGCCCTACCTAAAATTTCTTCTGTATAAACCCAGCTTGCATAACCGTTTAAAATAACATCACTGCCATCATTGGTTAGTCTGTTTTCTTTCTGAGTGGCAATTTCTACTGTATACAAATCGTTGTTTTTTGTATAGCCAACATATTTACCATCGGGACTAAGCGTTGCATTTATTTCAGGGAAAGTATCATTTGTAAGACGGGTTTCCACCTCATTTATTTTAATGTATAGGTCTTTGCTTTTGGTAAAAGGAGAAACTGCCAATGAAGTTTTTTGCTGGGTTTTGTCTGTATCATTCTGCTCTCTTTCAGTGCCGTTCTTTGCATCTACAACATATGTTTTTCCATCCCGTATTAATAAAAAACTGCTGTTGTCAACCCATATGGTTGCAGAAGGCAAATTATTTACAATTCCTTTAAAGTTGTTTTTAAAAAACTGATCATCTGTAAGTTGTTTTTGCTGAGCAAAAGTCGCAATTGAAATAATTAATACTGCGGAACATGCAGCTACATTTTTTAATAAGGACATGTATTTTATTTTGGTTTATAATATTGAATGTACAATATAGGACTTTTGTAAATATCCTTTAAATGGTATTGATGAACGGACGAGAACATTTATTTTGTTTTAAACGTTATCGTAATTTATAATAATGTATTAACTTTCATATCTGTACATATTCAGTAAAACTTTTTTTATGATAGTTATAGCATTGTATAATTTAAAGGGTGGTGTAGGTAAAACCGCCAGCTGCGTAAATTTTTCTTACCTAGCGGCAAAAGAAGGTTACAAAACTTTGCTGTGGGATATTGATCCGCAGGGTGCAACCTCTTTTTATTTTCAGGCAAAGCCTAAAGTACATCCCGGTATAAAAAAACTGATCAGTAAAGATGCAGATCTGGATGCAGTGTTAATGGAGACAGGATATGAAAACCTGGATATTATACCTGCAGATAATTCAGCTAAAAGTTTTGATATAATGCTTGATGAGATGCGTGGTAATAAAAACAGGTTAAAAAACGTGTTGAAACAATTTAACGGAGAATATGATTTTGTTTTTATTGACTGTCCTCCAGGCTTTAGTGCCCTTAGCGAAAATATATTCAGCGCTGCAGATATTGTATTGATGCCGGTGATACCAACAACACTTTCCGTTCGTACCTACAATATGGTAAAAGATTATTTTAAAGAAAAGGAAATAGACCCTGCAAAGCTGATGTGCTTTTTTACCATGACGGATTTGCGCAAAAATATGCACCACGAAATAATGGAGCAGCTTTTTAAAGACAAACGTTTTTTTGGCAATTACATTCCCTATTTATCTGATGTAGAAAAAATGGGCATACACAAACAGCCTATTGAGGAATTTGCCCGAAGCGGCGATGCTGCCCGTTGCTACAGAGAGTTGTGGACGGAAATTACAGAGGGTATTTTAGAATAGTTTAAATGCCTAGAATGGCACAATTTTCACGAATAAATAATAATTGTGGTAAGGCTGGGTAAATATGTTTCATATATTTTATCTGCGTTTTCAATTTAATTTAGTGAATTGACCTTCTATAATTTATTTCATTTATCTGAAAAATAAACTCCTGTTGAGAGTGAATTATTTCGTATTTCTCCCAAAATAATGTTTCTATATTTACAGTCGCAAGCATTAAAAGTATCTATATGAAAAAAGAAACGGCCAGTTGGTTTAGCCCCTCACTTCAAAAAGACATGCCGATTGTCGCTTACGGCGATTATGGTTTTGCCTTGTTATTGGTACCGACTGCAGCCGCAGATTATCTGGAGTATGAGCGGTTTCAATTAATGGAAACACTGGCACCATTTATAAACAGCGGTAAGGTTCGTATCTTTTCTGTAAACAGCATTAATAACGAAAGCTGGCTTAATAAAGAAATGGAAGGAGCGCACAAAGCCATTCGCCAAAACCAGTTTAACAACTACATTTTTGATGAAGTAATTCCATTTATAAAAACAAATACATCTGCTGAAACGCCGATTATTATTGCAGGTGCATCGTTTGGTGCATTGCACTGTTTAAATTTATTTTTAAAGCGGCCCGATCTGATTGACGGTGTAATCGCTATGAGCGGTGTATACGATCTTACAGAATATACTGATGGTTATTGGGATGAGCAGGTATATTTAAATTCTCCGGCGCATTATATACCGAACCTTACAGATGAATGGTATTTAAACAATATCCGCAAAAGCAATCATATACATATTATTACCGGCAGCGGTGCATATGAAGATCCATCCGGCACCGGAAAAATTTCTGAAATATTATATGCCAAAGGTATAGACCATGATGCATCTATTTGGGGAACAGAATGGAAACATGACTGGCCTACATGGAGAGCAATGTTACCATTGTATCTGGAAAAAATAATAGGTTAATTACGAATTACGAGTCTGAAACCGGAGAAGATAATTACGAATTACAAATTACGAATGTGAAAACAGATAATGTAATACAACAGAAAAGTTTTGCATTTGCTATACGTATTATAAATGCCTATAAATATTTACGGAGTGAAAAACAGGGATTTGTATTATCTAAGCAAATTCTTAGAAGCGGAACTTCAATAGGCGCCAATGTTGAGGAGGCTATTGGTGGACAATCAAAAGCAGATTTTTTACACAAACTTTCCATTTCTTATAAGGAAGCAAGGGAAACAATATATTGGTTAAAGTTATTGCAGGCAATAAATTATTTAACTGATGAAGTTGCAAATAGCCTATTAAATGACTGCAATGAAATTTGTAAAATAATAGGAAAGATTCAAACAACTCTAAAGGCCCGTAACTCGTAATTTCTAATACTTCTACTTGAAGTTTGAGTGCTCGCCTTTCATGATTTCTTCTCTATAATCTTAAAGCCCGTAATTTATCATTTGAGTGCTCGCCTTTCATAATTTCTTCTATATAATTTTAAAGCCCGTAATTGGTAATTTCTAATTCGTAATTTTAAGGTTCTTAATTATTAATCCGTAATTCATTTATATCTGTGCAACAAAAAAAACTCTTCCTACTCGATGCAATGGCACTTGTGTTCCGTGCATATTATTCATTGGTGCGGAGCCCACGCATAACGAGCAAGGGCCGCAATACAAATGCGCAGTTTGGTTTTACCAACACACTCGCAGAGCTTATCAACAACCAAAAACCTACACATATTGCTGTTTGTTTTGATACGCATGCACCTACTGAACGCCACACAAATTTTGCAGATTACAAAGCCAACAGGCAAGAAACACCGGAAGATATTTTATCGGCTGTGCCGGATATAAAACGGATCATAAAAGGCTTTAATATTCCCTGTATAGAATTGGATGGATATGAAGCGGATGATATAATTGGGGCATTGGCAAAGCAGGCCGAAAAGGCAGGTTATGAAGTTTATATGGTGACGCCTGATAAAGATTATGGCCAATTGGTTTCTGAAAACATAAAGATTTACAAACCTGGTTACCAGGGTGGAAATGTAGAAATAATGGGCCCAAAAGAAGTCTGTGAAAAATGGGGTATTGAAAGAGTAGACCAGGTAATTGATATTTTAGGGTTAATGGGCGATGCGGTAGATAACATTCCCGGTATTGCCGGTGTTGGAGAAAAAACAGCAGCCAAATTGTTGAAAGAATATGATAACATTGAAAACATTTTAGCCAACGCTGATAATATAAAAGGTTCGTTGGGTGAAAAAATCCGTAATGGAAAAGACAATGCCATTCTTAGTAAACAACTAGCAACGATTATTTTGGACGTACCCGTTGTATTTCATGAAGAAGATTTTCATCTTGATCCTATGAACAAGGAAGTATTATTGGAAGTGTTTACAGAACTGGAATTTAAAACGATGGGCGAGAGAATCTTGGGGACGAAAGTGCAAATGGCAAATGGCAGCGGGCAGTTAGCAACTCCACCAACAGGACAAATGGATCTTTTTGGAAATGTAACAGCAGCCCCATCAAATTTTTCAACTGAAAATATACAGGAAGAAGCGCCGCTTGTTGCTGATAAAAACATTGAGAATACACCACACAATTACAGACTTATACAAACAGATGAAGAAATAAAAACCTTAATTGCTGAGTTAAATAAGTTTGTTGAAATAAGTTTTGATACAGAAACCACACATATAGATGCAAACTGCGCAGACCTTGTGGGGCTTAGCTTTGCAGTAAAACCTGGTGAAGGATGGTATGTTCCTTGTCCTGAAAACAAAGGAGAAACTCTTGTAATCTTAGAAAAATTTAAACTGCTTTTTGAAGACGAAAGCAAGACGTGGATCGGGCAAAATTTAAAGTATGATCTGCTCATGCTTAAATGGTATGGTTACACATTAAAAGGAAATATTTTTGATACCATGCTGGCGCATTATGTTACGGAACCTGAAGGTAAACGCAATATGGATTTGCTGAGTGCAAAATATTTGGGTTACGTTCCTGTTAGCATAACATCGCTTATTGGCAAAAAAGGAAAAACGCAGGGTACCATGAGAGATGTGGCCATTGAAGATGCCAAAGAATATGCCGTGGAAGATGCAGATATAACCCTCCAATTAAAAAATACTTTTCTTCCATCATTAAAAGTAAAAGATGTAGAAAAAGTTTTTTACGAAGTAGAAAATCCGCTGGTAAAAGTGTTGACAGATATGGAATTTGAAGGAATAAAAGTTGATATGGATTTTCTCACATCCTATTCAAAAGAGTTGGATATAGAAGCAAAAATTGCAGAAGAAAAAGTATATGAGTTGGCAGGTGTTCGTTTTAATTTGGCAAGCCCAAAACAATTGGGCGAAGTACTTTTTGAAAAAATGAAACTGGATCCAAAAGCAAAAAAAACAAAGACGGGGCAATATGCAACAGGCGAAGATGTGCTGGCTAAACTAGCAAACAACAATCCCATCTGCGACCAGATTTTAAGTTTTAGAGAATTGACAAAATTGCGCAGCACTTATGTAGAAGCCTTTCCGGTATTGATGAATGCACGTACAGGCCGTGTGCATACAAATTATGCCCAAGCAGTTGCTGTTACAGGAAGGCTGAGCAGTACCAATCCAAACCTGCAAAATATACCAATCCGTACAGAAAAAGGAAGAGAAATACGTAAGGCATTTATACCAAGAGATGCAGACCATGTGTTGGTTTCGGCAGATTATTCGCAGATAGAACTGCGTGTGGTAGCGGCTATTAGTGGGGATGTAAATATGTGCGAAGCTTTTAAAACAGGTAAGGATATTCATACAGCCACGGCGGCAAAAGTTTTTGGGGTTGAAGAAAGTGAGGTAACAAAAGAAATGCGCTACAAAGCCAAAAGCGTAAACTTTGGTATTATTTATGGGCAGGGCGCATTTGGACTTGCAGAAAATTTATCTATACCAAGGGCCGAAGCAAAAGAGATTATTGATAATTATAAAAAGGAGTTTCCGGGCATACAGAAATACATGGATGATACTATTAATTTTTGTAAGCAAAATGGCTATGTAGAAACTTTAATGGGCAGAAAACGCTGGTTGAAAGATATTAACAGTGCCAACTTTACGGTACGAGGTTTTGCTGAAAGAAACGCCATCAACTCACCCATACAGGGCACAGCTGCGGATATGATAAAACTTGCAATGATTAAAATAAGTGCTGCTTTAAAAGAGGGAAGTTTTAAAAGTAAAATGTTGCTACAGGTTCATGATGAATTGGTGTTTGATGTGTTGAAGGAAGAATTAGAAGCTATTAAACCTTTGATACTGGAAAGCATGAAATCTGCTTTGGTTTTGCCAAATGAAATACCAGCAGATGCTGAACTCGGGGTTGGCAATAACTGGCTGGAAGCACATTAGGATAATATTGAGATGAGAGACAAAAGATCAAAGACAAAAGATTGGGTTCTTGTTTTTGGTGAGTCTAATTTAATCAAATTGCTTTTTAAATCTTTTGTAAAAAATTGATACCATTTTTTGTCTTGTGTCTTTGATCTTCAATCTAATTTCTTATGTCTATTATTTATTGTTACGATGCTTATTGCGGATGGTGCTATGGGTTTAGCCCGGTTATAAAAAAAATAGTGGAGGAATACAACCCTATAATGCAGACTGAAGTTTTGAGTGGCGGAATGGTATTGCCCGAAAAGCCTACGCATATTGGTGTTTCAGCAAATTATATTTTATTGGATTATAAAAATGTAGAAGAACTTACCGGTGTAAAATTTGGGGAAGATTATTTGTGGCATATAAAAAATCCTGAAGAAAGCGACTGGCACCCACACTCAGAAAAACCCGCAATAGCCATGTGTATTTTTAAAGAATTTTATCCAGACCGTGCTATAGAATTTGCTGGCGATTTGCAATACGCATTATATGTTGAGGGAAGAGATTTAACTGATGATGAAGCTTACAGACATCTTCTTGAAAAATATAGTATTCAGCCTGAAATATTTTATGAAAAACTGAAAAGTGAAGAATACAAAGAAATGGCTTACTACGAATTTTCGCTGATGAAACAACTACAGGTAACGGGTTATCCTTGTGTATTTGTGCAAACATCTGATACGAAATTTAATATGGTTGCACGTGGGTATACTAATTACGAAACACTAAAGGAGCGGATAGATGCTGTATTAAAAACGGTAAAATAAAAAGCCCTTTAAATATCGAAAGAGTTTTTGCTATCTATTTTAATTTTCTTAAGTATTCCTTGATAGCACAAAGCAGATTTATTTTTCCCTCCTTTGTATTTCACTATTAGGTCTGGTCATCATTTTATAAAAACCTGTATCAAAAACAGCACGTTGTTTTGCGGTACACAAATTTCTAATCTCTTTTAAATGGATCAGCATTTTCATCTCCAGATTTTTTTGCTGGGTTGCTGCATATTCTGTGGCTTTGATAATGGAACTATCGCTAAAATTTTGCGCACCAATATATTTTAAATTTAATTGTTTGCGGGTTCGCATTTCATCAAACATAGGTTTTACTTCAGCTCTGTGGTGACTTTTTACAGAATCAAAGGCAATTATTTGTGCATCTGAAAAACCAATTTCCGTTTTTAAATAATTTCGCATACTACTTTTATGGTCGTCGTAATTCGTTTTTTTATCAGTTAGCAAAAGGGTTAAAGTAACAATGTTTGCTATAAGCAATAAAGCAATTACAATGATGAATATTTTATTTGATGAATTTTCAGTTCTCATTTATGGTTCGTGGTTTTCTGTATCATATAAAACAGATACGTTAATGGCAAAATCATATTTTTGAGTAGTTGCAGTTTTAGTAATATTTTCGATCTCACTTCTATTTTTGGTACTTTTAATTACCAGAATATTTATAAATAATAAAAGCAAAATGGTGAAACCAAAAACAATTGGTTTCTTTAAAAAAAATGCTATCCTTGCCCACACAGTTTCAGCAACAGGATTATTTAAACGGGTGTTTATTCGGGTAAGTAAAAAAGGTTTGGGAGAGGCCTTAGCCATTCCATTAGCGCTACTTAAAATAAAATCAATTTTGTTATTTAGTATATCTCTCATGTACACATTATATTTTAACTGAAATGTTTTTTATAATATTCATTTAAATGAGTTCTCAAATTATTTTTAGCCCTTACCTGCAATGATTCTACTGCAAGCAAACTGGTCTCCATTATTGCTGCTATTGCTTTGTTTGTAAGCCCTTCCATTTTATGAAGTAAAAAAGCTGTCCGTTGTTTTTCAGGCAATTTTTTCAAGGCCATAAAAAGAACTGCTGCATCTTCCTTTTTATCTAAAGCAACACCCGGGTGAAAAAAATCCGGCTTCTCAACTGCCTCAGCATACCCAAATACACGTTGCATCAATCCACCTCTTTTTTGTCTTTTTTTCTGTTTTTCAAAATCAAGAGCAGTGGTGATGGTTATTCGGTAAATCCAGGTAGATAAGCTGGATTCATTTCTAAAATTTTTAAGCCCTTCATACACTTTTAAAAAAACTTCCTGTGTCACATCTTCGGCATCTTCTTCATTTTGCACAATAATTAATGCTGTATTGTAAACCATTTGCTCACGGTCATTTACAATTCCTGCAAAATCATCCTCACTGGGTTGTACTTTTTCAAAAATAGCCTGCTGGTTCAAAAATGATAATTTATTCCAACTAAAGATACTTACTACAAATTAATATTTTATCGAGTTGGTATAAACGGCATCATTTCATTTTATAAAACATATTTATTAAAATCCCGGTCCTCCCCTGTAACCACCTTCTGCATTTTCTCTTTTTACGGTAGGTCTTGCGGCCACCCCAAAATTTTTAAGGTTATAAGTAAATGTCAGTAAAAAATATTGCTGTAAAACCTTGCTTTGTGCATCTTCAATATACCTGGCATCTACAGTTCTAACAATACTCTGGTTTTGTTTTAAAAGGTCAAATACAGAAAGTTTAAGTTCGCCTACTTTATTCTTTAAAAACTTTTTGCCAATGGCAGCATTCCATAAACTGTATTTTTGATTGAAGCCTGCACTTAAGCCTGAATTTGCCTGATAAGAAACATCATTTTGTACAAACCAGCCCGTTTTACTTAAAAGATTTATTTGCGCTCCTATAGCCTGGTTTATATAATTATTATTTCCACTTCCGGCACCCGAAGTCTGGTTAAAATTTGAATTGTACGATAAATTGAAATCAATAAATTCGCTTATGTTACTTGCTAATACTACTCCTGCATTGTAAACAATATTATTGGTAATAATATTGATATTGTTTGTAAGCCCGGGCAGTCTGCTGTACGCAAAACCCGCATTTAAATTAAGGTTTGTTTTAATGGCTTTTAAGGGCATGCTGTAATTAAAAAAGGTACGTGCACTTCTATAACCATTAAGGTTTACAGGTTTGGTAAGCTGCGATCCTCTTTGAAGTTTTATACCATTTTGAATAATAGAATCTGTCTTAGGAATGTAGGTTGCGCTAGTTATATAATTATCTGCTGTTTGTAAGAATATATTGGCGAAAAAGCTTTTGCTGGTTTTAGAATTTGTATAACTATATCTTGTTGCAACAAACTGCGTGTAAGATTGTTTTAATGCCGGGTTACCGGTGCTTACTACTAATTGGTTGCTTTGGTTCACCACATCCTGCAATTGATTTACTGAAGGAAAATTTGTGGAGGTTCTGTAAAAAACCCTGATGTTGGATGATGCTGATATTTTTTTTCTCCAAATTAAATTGGGTAAGATATTAGAAAACGATTGACTGATATTTGTTTTGGTAGGGAATGTTCTGTCGCTTTCCAACTTAGCTTTTTGAAAACTTACACCCACAGAAAACAAATTGTCTTTATCAGGAACAAACCTATACGTTAAGCCTGCATTGTTGGTGGTAATCGTATTATTAAATTTGTTGGAAAGAGATTGATCAAGGGTTGAATATTTTTGCCCGTCAAAGCCGAATGTTTGCTGGTCTGCATTGTTTTTTTGTACAGAAGGATTGTAATCAAATTGCAGTTGTGCCTTTTTACTGACCGGTTCTGTGTAAGCAATTGTTCCACCAACAGTATACCCATTGTTCACATTATCGTAAAACTGGTTTTGCAAAGAATCAAAAATAACAGTATTTTTAAAATACCTGTAATCTGCATTTGAAATACTTTGAGAATTATTTTTTGAGAAGGTAGTATTTAACCCGAATGAAATTGATCTGCCTTTTTTAGGGAAGGAGTGACGGTACAAAATATTATTACGAATATTAAATCCGTTTCTGTCAGAAGTATTTTTTCCTAGAGAAGTATTTGCTGTATCATAAACTGCACCCCCGCCTCTTGCGCCATAAAAACTTTTGTAATCAGAAAAAGAGGTGCTGTTATTTTGCTGAAAATTAAAACTCGGAATAATAAATAAACTGTTGCTGGAATCAATGGTATATTCCAATCTTAAATTGATTCTGTTATTGGTATTTCTGGTTATTGAATTGCTTATTTGTCTTGTAAAAAGACTTGTATCTTTCCCACCCAAAAATGTTTCTCTTGTTGTGGTTGATTCATTTGTATTTCTGCTGTTGTTGTAAAAATAACTGCCTGCAAGGGTAATTTTTTTTCCGTATTGGTTGCTAAAATTTAAACCTGCTGCATTGGTTCTGCTAATACCGTTTGACTGGCCAACATTAAAATCGCCACCACCCCCGCCCGGGCGACCGCCACCACCACCACCTTGTTGTCCACCGCCTCTGTTTCCACCACTGCTGCTTGTTAAGCCAAGTAAATCCTGCGATGCAAAGTTTTGCTGGTTGATATTATTAAAATTTCCAACCAATGATAAACGCCTGTTGCCTTTAAAAAAACTCACGTTACCACCTGCGCTGTATCTGTCATCTGTACCGTAGCCGCTATAAATTCTACCAAACCTGCCGTTTTTTAAACCTGCTTTTGTTACCACATTAATTGATTTGGTAGAGTTGCCATCATCAAAACCTGTTAACCTTGCCTGATCACTTAATCTGTCAAAAACCTGAATTTTATCTACCACTTCTGATGGTAAATTTTTTAAGGCGGCAGATGCGTCATCACCAAAAAAATCCTTGCCATCAATAGTTACTTTTTTTACCGTTTCGCCCTGTGCTGTTACAGTACCATCTTTCGCAACCGTAATGCCGGGCATTTTTTTAATAAGGTCTTCGGTTGTAGCATCGGGGTTTACTTTATATTGGCTAGCACTAAACTGCGATGTGTCTCCTTTTACAACTACCGGCGGTGTTCTTGCTAAAACCGTTACGGTCGATAAATCTTTATCCTGTCTGTCTAGTTCAAAAGCTGACAATGTTCTTACAGTATTTTTTAAAATAACAAATGAAATAAATTCCTGATAATTTAGAGCGTTCACTTTAACGATAAAACTATCTGCAGGTAAATTGTTAAAGGAAAATGAACCTGTAGCACTTGTAACGGTAGTGGAAACTACGGATGAATCTCGCTGTTTTAAAAGTGCTACCGTTGCAGCTATAACCGGCTTTTTATCAATTCTATCCTTTACGTTGCCCATAATACCAGTATTTTGTGCCGATGTGACTTCCGAAAAAGCTGTTAAAAACAGCAAAAAAACTAAAATTGACTTCATATAAAACTTTTCTTTGTAAACATTAGACGATGTACCGCAGTTTAAACATTCGCATTCCTTTTAATTCGTTTTTGTTAAATAAGGTAAACAGAAGGAGGTGTAGCCATTTTTCCTTGTTTCTCCCTTAAATTGCAATTCTAAAATTTTTGTTTAATATGATCTATAATAAAATAGTGTCCGTGACCGGCCTCGGCGGCTTGTATGAGTTGGTTTCTTCAAAAGCAGATGGCGGTATTGTTCGTTCGCTTGAAGATAAATCGACAAAATTTGTAAGCAATCGTATCCATAGTTTTTCTCATTTGGAGAGTATAGAAGTATTTACCACTAAGGATAATACCAACCTGGTAGATGTTTTCAATGCTATGAAAGAAAGCAAAGAAGCCAAGCCTGATGCTAAAGCAGATACTAAAGCTGTAAAAGCATATTTTGAAAAGGTATATCCTGATATGGATTTTGAAAGAGTATATGCCAGCGATATGAAGAAGATGGTGAAGTGGTTTGAAATTCTGGTAAATGCTGATGTGGAAATTAAAGTGACTGAACATGCAGCAGGTGAAGAGGCAATTGACGGGGAAGAAAAACCGGCAATAGTTGTAGAAAAAAAAGTAACAGCTAAAACGGCTACACCAAAAGCAGCAGCTATAAAAAGTGGTCCTGCAAAAAAGATTAACAGCCCAAGGAAGATGGCATAAAAAATATAAGACAAGAGATACAAGACATAAGATTAAAGCCAAAAGTTTTAGGACAAAGAAAGTTGCAAGTTGCAATTTCGATTATAAATAAGTGGTTTGACGATCTTGTCTTTTACACTTATTTGTTTTTTATAATTAAGGTTATTTATGAATCCCGAAGGGGTTCAACCTTGCCTAACAATGGGCGCAGTCCATGGGATATAATAAAAGCACAAAAAGAAATATTGCTGAAAGGCTGCGGGGTAGGAGTGGAAATATTTTTTTTATATCGCTTCGGCTAATAAAAAGATTGCAACGGATAGCCCGAAACAATGTTGGTTACTGTCAACTGTTAACAGCCCTAAGCCCTGATCTCAATAATAATATCTCATTACTTAATACTCATTTATGTACACAGCTGCTATAAAAAAACTTGAAAGGCATTTTCTCCCTAAAGAATTTACCGTAACTGATTGGACTTCGCTGGAACCTTATTTTAAATTATTGGTGGATAGAGAAATTACGGATAAAGCCACGCTGGAAAAATGGTTGCTGGACATGAGTGAAATTGAGGCGGTTGTAAATGAAGATGCCTGCTGGCGGCAGATAAAAATGACTTGCGATAATGAAAACAAGGAACTTGAAGATGCGTTCAATTTCTTTTGCATGGAAATACAGCCGCAGGTGCAGCCTTACAGCGATGCCTTAAATAAAAAACTGCTGGCCTCACCATATTTGCAGGAGCTCGATCAGGAAATATATCATACTTATATAAGAAGTACACAAAACAATGTGGATCTTTTTAGAGACGCAAATATTCCAATACAGGCAGAAATTGCTGTGCTGCAGCAACAGTTTGGGCAAATTACCGGTGCCATGATGGTTACTGTAAACAACCAAGAGTATACGTTGCAACAGGCTGCTAAATTTCTAGAAAATGAGGATAGAAATTTAAGAGAAGAAGTTTATTTAAAAATACAACAAAGAAGGCTTGAGGACAAGGGAAAGCAGGATGAATTGTATGACAAATTGATAGCACTGCGCAACAGCGAAGCAACTAATGCTGGCTTTTATAATTACCGAGATTACCGTTTTAAAGAACTTGGAAGATTTGATTATACAAAAGATGATTGCTATAAATTTCACGATGCAGTAAAGCAACATGTAATGCCGCTGGTAAATGAAATTTATAAAAAGAAAAAAGAAAAGTTGAGGCTTGAAATCCTCCGCCCATGGGATTTAGATGCAGAACCTGCCGGTACAAAACCGCTTCGTCCTTTTGAAAACAGTGAAGAATTATTGAACAAATCAGTTGAATGTTTTACAAAATTGCGTCCTTTTTTTGGTGAATGTTTGCAGCGCATGAAGGAGATGCAGCACCTGGATCTTGAAAGTAGAAAAGGCAAATCGCCGGGTGGTTATAATTGTCCGCTGGCAGAAAGCGGTGCCCCGTTCATTTTTATGAATGCAGCAGGACAAATGCACGATGTAACAACGATGGTGCACGAAGGTGGACATGCAATTCATTCGTTTTTAGCACACCCTTTACCTCTTAATGGTTTTAAGGAATACCCAATGGAAATTGCAGAAGTTGCAAGTATGGCCATGGAACTTTTTAGCATGGACTACTGGGAAACATTTTTTGATAATGCTAATGACCTTGCCCGTGCAAAGGAACACCAGCTGGAAAGAGTGATTACTATTTTTCCGTGGATAGCCATCATTGATAAATTTCAACATTGGATTTATGAGCATGCAACGCATACACACGAAGAACGAACTGCTGCGTGGGTTGCAACCCTTGCAGAATTTACAGATGATGTAATTGATTACACAGGTCTTGAAACTTTTAGAGATAATGCCTGGCAGCGGCAACTGCATTTATTCGAAGTACCTTTTTATTATATTGAATACGGAATTGCACAGCTTGGTGCAATTGGTATGTGGATGCAGTATAAAAAAGATCCTCAAAAAGCTTTGGATAATTATGCTTATGCCTTAAGCCTTGGTGGCACAAAAACATTGCCTGACTTATACAAAGCTGCGGGTTTGGAATTTGATTTTAGTCCTGAAAAAATTATGGTATTGATGGACTTTATGAAGGCTGAGATGTAGGATGTTTATATTTTAAATAAATGTAAATTCGTAAAAAATAAGGTATGGAAGAGTTAATATTTTTAGTAGAAGAAAGTCTTGAAGGCGGCTTTACAGCTAAAGGCTTAGGCATTTCCATTTTTACCCAGGGTGAAACCTACGAGGCTTTGAAATTAGCAGTTATAGATGCTGTACATTGTCATTTTGATGATGACAAAAAAAGAATTATCCGTTTGCATATTGTTAGCGAAGAAGTTATTGCTGCATGAAATTACCAAGAGATATTAGCAGTAACCAATTAATTAAAAACCTAAAGCCATTGGGCTATATTGTTACACACCAAACAGGTAGCCATATAAGATTATCTACTGAGCAAAATGGTCAGCACCATATTACAATTCCACAACATGATCCCTTAAAAATCGGAACGCTTGCGGCAATCCTTGCTGATATTGCTGCACATTTTAATCTTTCAAAAAATGAATTAATTGAACTTGTTTTCCCTCATTAATTCCTTTCAATAATATTTCATTCTGTTTTTATAAATTATCTAAATAAACCAAGGGCTGCATGAAAAAAATATTTTATTTCTTTTTCTTCTTTACAGCTGTCTACTTTGTTACATCCTGCGGTAAAGATGGAGCTGGTCAGCCGATTGCTGTTGGAGGTGAACTGCCCTCAAATTATATTATTATAAGTGATGGTGCATTTTCGCCAAGCAGTGTTACTGTTGTTAACGGTTCATCTATCACATTTGTAAATCGATCCGGCACTGCAAAAGGAATTTATTCGTCGGATAGTGTTGTTATAAACAAGCAAAATATTACAGATAATACTTCTTACTTTTTTAAAAAAGATACTGTGGGTACCATTAATTTTAAAATGGCCGGTAAGCCTTCTGCATCAGGCTCCATCACATTTACTCCTTAGTTTTTTTTACTATTTAAAAAAAGATAACCGTCGGCAAGCATGTATTTTTATAGACTTATGCTTTTACAAATTGCTCCTTATTTTGGTTACCTAGCTTCGCTGTTTTTTAATTATTGCCCTGCTGGTAAATGGCGATATTAAATTTAGAATTTACAACATACTCGGAACGATTTCTTTCATTATCTAAGGGATTATTTTTAGCGCATGGCTTCTATTGCTTACCAAAGTAATTTTTTTCTTTATAAATATTTATTATCTGCGAAAGCTATACGCACACAAAGAAGATTTTGAGTTTATAGAATTTAGCGGAGATGAGAAACTGGCGCTGAAGTTTTTACATTTTTATAAAGAAGATATTAAAACCTGTTTTCCAGATTTTAATGAAACACAGCTGAGAGGCAGTCTTAATTTCGTAGTGTTAAGAGATTTGGTAATAGCAAATATTTTTAACGCACAAATTTTAGAAAATGCTGATACAGTTGTGGTGCTGAATTACACTACTTTAAAATAGAGAGATTTTAAAGTGGGAAAGTTCATTTTTGAAAAAGAGAAACAGTATTTAATTTTAAAAGGCAGGGCAAGGATAGTTTATGAAAATGTAGCTAATAAAAGCCATATGCATTATTTAAAAACTTTGTATTTTAAAGAATAGGAAAGTGGGTTTACGAAAATGGGTTAAGATTTTTTGCTCACAGATTATTACAGATTTTTTCGGTCTTTTCCTGTGTAAATCTTCTAAATCTGTGAGCCTAATTATGTAGATAATCAATATTTAAAAAAGATTTTACCCTATAAATCCTTAAGGTATCCTTAACTTAAATCTACTACTGAATTAATTATATCCAACAGTAAATTGGAAGTAAAAAATTACCTTTACGCCATGCCCAAATATTTAGATGAATTGAATGAACCGCAGCGTGAAGCGGTACTCCATAAAGATGGTCCGATAATGATAATTGCCGGTGCAGGAAGTGGAAAAACCAAAGTGCTTACAACACGTATTACGCATTTAATGGCGCATCACAGTGTTGATGCTTTTAATATTCTTGCCCTTACTTTTACTAACAAAGCTGCAGCCGAAATGAAGGCGAGGGTGGAAAAAATTCTTGGTAACTCAGAAGCAAGAAACCTTTACATAGGTACTTTTCACAGTGTTTTTGCCCGCATATTGCGCAGCGAAGCACCCAAACTTGGTTTCCCAAGTAACTTTACAATTTATGATACGGATGATGCAAAAAGTGTGGTAAAAACGGTTATTAAAGAAATGGAGCTGGATGATAAACAGTATAAACCAAATGTGGTTTACAACAGAATTTCATCAGCAAAAAATGCACTTGTTGGCCCTGTGGAATATATAAATGATTACAATTTGCAGCAGGAAGATGCAAGAGCAAACCGTCCTTTGCTTGGGCAGATTTATGATGCCTACAGCAAACGCTGTTTTAAAAACGGTGCTATGGATTTTGATGATCTGCTTTTTAAAATGTATATCCTTTTAAAAAACTTTCCGGAGAGTTTAAGCAAATACCAGCATAAGTTTAAATATGTAATGATAGATGAGTATCAGGATACAAATACCGCACAGTATGAAATTGTAAAACTGCTTGGCGCCATGCATGAAAATGTTTGCGTCGTGGGCGATGATGCACAAAGTATTTACAGCTTTAGAGGTGCAACCATAGAAAATATTTTACAGTTTGAAAAGGATTATGATGATGTAAAAGTGGTGAAGCTGGAACAGAATTACCGCAGTACAAAAAATATACTGAGCGTTGCAAATGAAATTATCAGCAAAAATAAAGGGCAGATAGAAAAGAAATTATTTACTGATAACAGCGAAGGAGAAAAAATAAAACTCGTGCGCACCATGACGGACAACGACGAAGGGAAAATGGTTGCAGATGCTATTCAGGAAAACAAACTGCGTAACCATTATTTTAATCAGGACTTTGCCATTTTATACAGAACAAATGCCCAAAGCAGAAGTTTTGAAGAGTCGCTGAGACGCATGGGTATTGCTTACCGCATTTATGGTGGGCTTAGTTTTTACCAACGCAAGGAGGTAAAAGATTTAATCTGTTATTTAAGAATTATTGTGAACCCACGAGATGAGGAAGCACTGAAACGAATTATCAATTATCCTGTAAGAGCCATTGGAAAAACTACGATTGACAAGGCAGTTTTATATGCAAATGAAAACAACCTAAGCATGTGGGATATACTTTGCAATGCAGCAATGTATGGGTTTAAAAGCGGCACTTTAGAGGCTATTGACAACTTTGTAACAATGATTAAAATGTTTCAAAGTGAAATGCCTAAAAAAAATGCGTATGATCTTGCTTTTCTTGTAGGTAAAAATACAGGACTTGTAAAAGATTTGTTTAACGATAAAACTACTGAAGGTTTAGCCCGTTACGAAAACGTACAGGAACTTTTAAACTCTATAAAAGAATTTACCGAAACACCCATGAATGAAGAAGATGGAGAAGTGGGTGATAAAAGTTTAGGTGGATATTTACAACAAATTGTTTTGCTTACAGATGCTGATAACAATAAGGAAGAAACAGATGTTGTAAAGCTGATGACGATACATGCTGCAAAAGGTTTGGAGTTTCCGGTAGTGTTTGTTGGTGGGCTTGAAGAAACGCTTTTTCCGAATGCAATGAGCATAAACAGCCGGGAAGAACTGGAAGAAGAAAGAAGATTATTTTATGTTGCTATTACCCGTGCAAAGCATAAGCTTTATTTAAGTTACAGCAATGCCCGTTATCGTTTTGGGCAGTTGCAGCAGAATGACCCAAGCAGATTTTTAGATGAAATGCCAGAAACAAATATTGATAAAAGTTATGCTGGTGCACCTGCACGCAACAACGCATCGAGTACAGCCAACCGTGGCAGTGCATTTGAGCGCATGGGCAGAGGTTTTGAAAATACTGGAGGCAGTTTTGAAAAAAAAGAACCACCCAAACCATCTTATGCAACGCCTGCACGCCCAACTGTGAAAGAGCACGTTCCCTCAACAGATTTTGTTGCAAGCAATACGGCTGATTTAACAGAAGGACAAAAAGTAGAACACATGAAATTTGGATTTGGCGTAGTTGCAAAAATGGAAGGCGCAGCACATAATCCAATTGCTACTATTAATTTTGAATTGAACGGCGAAAAGAAAATAATGTTGAATTATGCCAAGCTGAGGATCATGGACTAACAAAATACATACAAGTGAAATCTTATATTTTAGCAGAAACAAACTGGAAATACGTAAAAGATGCAGTGTATGATATTGCTGTATTACCATGGGGTGCAACAGAGGCACATAATTATCATTTGCCTTATGCCACAGATAATATAGAAGCTACTGCAATAGCGTGTGAAGCTGCTCGAAAGGCTTGCGATAAGGGGGCTAAAATAATTGTGTTGCCTACCATTCCTTTTGGTGTAAATACCGGGCAGGCAGATATAAAGTTGAATATAAATATCTACCCGAGTACTCAAATGGCTATTCTTTCAGATATTATTGAGGTATTAAATAGGCAAAAAATTTATAAATTACTCATAGTAAACAGCCACGGGGGTAACGATTTTAAGCAGATAATAAGAGAGCTTGGATTAAAGTTTCCCGATATGTTTTTAAGTACTTGTAACTGGTTTCAATCTTTAGATAAAACCAAGTATTTTGATAAAATGGGCGACCATGCAGATGAAATGGAAACCAGTCTTATACTTCATTTAGCACCACATTTAGTTCTTCCATTACAGGAAGCAGGAACGGGGAATGCAAAGAAGTCGGTTATAAAGGAATTTGCAGAAGGCTGGGCATGGTCTGAAAGAAAATGGTCGCAGGTTACAGAGGATACAGGTATTGGTGATCCTTCTTTTTCAACAAAAGAAAAAGGACAACGTTTTTTTGAGGCTGTCACACATAAATTAGCTGATTTGATGGTTGCTTTGGCAAAAGCTGATAAGAATAATCTATATGAATAATTGTAAATGCTAATTTTAACCATTTTCGGTTATCGAAATAAAATGCTCTTTACCAATACAACATAATAGTTTAATTTTACAATTTAGATTTTGAGAAACAACACAAAAGTGCAGCAATGATAAAAACAGGCAATCCGGTAATAAGTATATATACAGAAATGACTCCCAATCCGGAGACAATGAAATTTGTAGCAAATAAACTATTGTATCCAGGAAAAAGCATTGATTTCCCTGACGAGGAAAGTGCAAAACCATCTCTGCTTGCACAGGAATTATTTACTTTTCCTTTTATAAAATCGGTTTTTATAGCAAGCAATTTCGTTACGCTTACCAAAACGTCCGATACTGATGATTGGCAGGATGTGATACCAACTATAAAACAATTTTTAAAGGATTATCTGGAAGAAGGTAAACCGGTGGTAAATGAAGAAGAGATTGCCATACGTAAAACAGAAAGTACCAATGAAGTTAGTGCCGATGATGATGATGTAGTAAAACGTATAAAGGAATTGCTGGAAAATTATGTAAAGCCTGCTGTTGAAATGGATGGGGGTGCCATACAGTTTAAAAGTTACGAAAACGGAAGAGTAAATTTAATGATGCAAGGGAGCTGCAGCGGCTGTCCAAGCAGCATGATTACTTTAAAAGCAGGTATTGAGGGAATGATGAAAAGGATGATCCCTGAAGTAAAAGAAGTGGTAGCAGAGAGTGAATAAATTTGAAACCTTAGATTATAAAAAAGCTTCACAATTTTGTGGTGCTTTTTATTGCAACAATATTTCAGCAGGAATATTTAATTCCCTCGGAAATTTTTTAGCAATACCTAATGTAAGCGGCTTTTTCTTATTTAAAATATAAGATACATAGCCTTTACTACCAATCCTTTCAACCATATCTTTATTTTTAAGTCCTAGTTCTTTCATTTTTAATTTTATTGCATCAATAGCATCAGGAAAGGGAATAGGATAGTTTATATCTACATATTTTTTTACAACAAATAAAACATTTGTAATTTTTCTCCATTTGGTGTATTAGGTTTTACTTTTTATCAAACATTTCATCGATCCATAAAATTATTTTTCATACTGGCTTTTAATTTTAATTGTTTTTAATTCCATTGTTATTTCTTTTTAAATTGGATAATGGTGACATTTATTTTGTCATATTCTGCATGTGTTCCAAACCACTTTATTTGTAATTGCTTTGTCGTCAAATACTATTCTAATTACTCATCCAAATTTATTACCCATTATATTAAAAACTACTCTGTCATCTGCAACAATACTTGCTGATCCATAAACTTATTTTGATTCATAAAAATTTTTAAAATCAAACAATACCATTTCATAATACCACTCTTATAATGCAATAGCAGCAAAGAAATTTTTTTACAATGATGAAGCAAAGTTTTTGAAAATTTAGTTAAATGTTTTCAAATAGAAATCCTTTAGTTTCTATGCCACCAGGCCCAGGCAATTAAAATAAATTGTAAAGGAAATAGCCTTAACCATGCACCCCACATTGGTATACAAATTTCTATACCCATGCAACCGCCTTTTTGTATCATATAAATATGAGCAGGTATAAAAGCAATTAACATAGCAATTACCAAATATGCTCCCAGTTTTCGAGTGGCGGGTATCATTAATAAAACAGCACAGCTAATTTCTGCAATGCCTGCCAAAATATTAATGAGGTAATGATTGGGTAAATAAGGGGGAATGATACTGTAATAACCTGTTGGGTGCATAAAGTGATTTATGCCTGCACCCGCATATAAAATGATTAGTAAAACAAGGCTTATTTTTTTGAACATGGTTGATATATTATTTATACAATCTACGAATTTGTGCGAGGATCATACTGTAAGATTAATGAAAATGCATATAGAATAAATATGCTGCTAAAAAACTATTTTCGTAAAAAATAACCATTTGAACGTTTTAGAAATTTACCATCAGTTTATTGTAGATATTGGCAATACAAGATGGTTTGAATACCTGGCAGTATTTTCAGGAATAATAAGTGTCTGGTACAGCCGCAAAGAAAACGTATTGGTTTATCCAACAGGGCTTATCAATACAATAATCTATATCTACATCAGTTTTAACGGTCATTTACTTGGAGAAGCAACCGTTAATTTTTACTACACCATTATGAGTATTGTGGGTTGGTATATGTGGTCAAAAAAAGATATTTCTAACAAAGCTGTGTTGCATATATCCACTTCTACCACTAAAGAGTGGCTTAAACATTTAAGTTTTTTTGCCATATTTTATTTATCATTTTTTGCAGCACTTACCTATTTTAAAAAAATGTTTTTTGATGGCGTAATTCCATGGGCCGATGCTTTTGCAAGCGCAACGGCATTTACAGGAATGTGGTTAATGGTAAAAAAGAAACTGGAAAGCTGGTATTGGTGGATTGCTACAAACATAGCATCTATACCTTTGTATTTTGTAAAGCATTATGTTTTTACAAGTGTGTATTATTTGGTGTTGCTTATTATGGCTGTTTTTGGGTTATTTTCCTGGCTTAAAAAATACAGGGCTGCTAACCTTATAACTGTTAGTTCACAACAGTTTATTTAGCTCTTATTCAATACAACCTTTTTATATTTTCACATGATAACAATATTATAAATGCCTCAAAAACTTACTTACTGCAAGGCAATTCCTTTTATGAAAGAGAAGGATTTTGAAGTACATAAAAATTATCATGATAACCAGTATGGGTTTTCTATAAAAAATGATAACGAACTTTTTTGCAGACTTGTGTTGGAAATAAACCAGGCCGGTCTAAGCTGGACAACTATCTTGCACAAAGAAAAAAACTTTAGAAAAGCCTATAGCAATTTTAACATAAAAAAAGTTGCAGCTTACAATAATGGAGATGTGTTGCGCCTCTTAAATGATGCAGGAATTATAAGAAACCGCTTAAAAGTGTTTGCAGCTATACATAATGCTACCGAAATTTTAAAGCTGCAAAAAGAAAATGGATCTTTTAAAAACTGGCTGGATAAGCATCACCTTATAACCAAAGCAGAATGGGTAAAATTATTTAAAACTACATTCCATTTTACCGGCGGCGAAATTGTAAATGAGTTTTTAATGAGTGCAGGATATTTAGCAAATGCACACGATGAAGATTGCCCTATCTATAAAAAAATATTGTTACAAAAACCTGCATGGAAAAAGCTATAAAGAAAATTGTTGTTATTGGACCTGAAAGTACGGGTAAAAGTTCTTTGTGTAAAGCACTCGCCGAATATTATAAAACGATTTGGGTAAAAGAATTTGCCAGAGAATACCTGGAAAGAAATGGGAAGGATTATGCTTTTGATGATTTGTATAAGATTTCATTGGGGCAACTTGAGGAAATAGAAAATGCTGTTGTAAAAGTTGGAATTCAACAAGAAGCAAATACACAAAATTTACTTTTTATTGATACAGACCTATACGTTATTAAAATATGGAGTGAGTTTGTTTTTAATAAATGCGATAACAGAATATTGACCGAAATAACAAAACAACAATACGATTTATACCTGCTTTGCGATGTTGATTTGCCTTGGGTAAATGATAACCTGAGAGAGTATCCGGATTTAAAGGTGAGGCAAAAACTTTTCCATTATTACAAAGAAGAAATGACTGCACAAAAAACGCCATGGAAAATTATTAGTGGAAATTATGATGAACGAACAGCAGCAGCAATTAAATTTATTGACCAACATCTAAAATAAATTACATTCATTATTTCTTTCTATTTTTAGGAAATGATTACAACTAATTAAATAATTACTTCCTAAATGTCTTCAACTAATTACCAAAACTACAGCAAAGAACAATTGTTGGTTTTAATACAAACTGCAGATGCAAAAAAGCATTACGGCTTGGTGTGGGAAGAAGATAAAGTGCCTGAAAAAGTTGTTCAGGATTGTAAAGAAAAAAAACCTGTTTTAAAAGAAGTAAAGAAAAAAAATATTTATGTAGATATAAATCTTCCGGAAAATATATTGATTGAAGGAGATAATTATCATGCATTAAAAGTACTTTCCGAAACACACAAAGCAGCTATAGATCTAATCTATATCGACCCTCCCTATAATACAGGCAAGAAAGAAGATTTTATGTACAACGACAAATATGTTGACATAGATGACAGTTATCGCCATAGCAAATGGCTTTCCTTCATGCATAAAAGATTAACGCTTGCTGCTACTTTATTAAATAAAAAGGGCGCAATATTTATATCTATGGACGACACGGAAATTGCCCAGTTAAAAATTTTATGCAATCAAATATTTGGCGAAGATAATTTCGTAGCACAGTTTATTCGAAAGAACAAAACGGGCTCGGGGCATGACAGCTCACAGGTTGCCGTAGAGTTTGATTATATGCTTTGCTATGCAAAAAATAAAGCTTCATTAAAATTTGAGAAGGAAACACTGAATGTAGAAAATGACCCTAAATATAAACTGGAAGATGAACATGTTAAACACAGGGGGAAATACTATTTAAGAGATCTGGATTATAAAGGCTCTTACAGCCCATCCCTGGATTATGAATTAAAATTGCCTGATGAAACTTACATTTTATCTGGTGGAAAACAAGGCAAACCCAACACTTGGCGATGGAATAAAAAAAAAGTTGAATGGGGAAAAATAAACGATTTTATTATTTTTAAAAAAGGAAAAGATAAATGGAAGGCTTACATAAAGCAATACCAGTTTGTAGACAATGAAAATAACCGAAGAGAAAGAAAACTACCACACAGAGCTATTGTAAAGTTTTTAAATGCAGAAGGAAGCAGAGAATTAAACAGCATAGTGCAGCAAAATACTTTTAGATTTCCAAAGCCGGTTGGGCTCATTTTATTTTGCATAAATTTATTTGCAGATAAAAATATAACGGTACTTGATTTTTTTGCAGGTTCAGGTACAACCGGGCAGTCTGTTTTGCAGGCCAATGAGATAGATGCCGGCAACAGGAAGTTTATTTTGTGTACCAACAATGAAAATAATATTTGTGAAACAGTTACTTATCCTCGAATTAAAAATTTAATAAAAGGTTACCAGTACAACAACAAAAAAATAAAAGGCATAAAAGCAAATCTTCGTTATTACCAAACGGCTTTTAAATAAATACAGCTAAAATATTGATTACAAAGCAAGACAGCATTCGTATTTCTGTTACTGATGATGAAATAAAATCTGTTATGGAAAAAGGAAGAATACAATTTTTTATTTCTAAAAGAGATAACCTGCGCAACAGGCATGCAAACATTCAATACGACTGTATTTTAAGGGGGTACATTGTGAGTTTGCTATTACAAAATGGATGAATGAGCAGGGCAGTTTTTTTGATAAAACCAACTACAAAGCAGATGGTGAAAATATTGATATAGATTTTTTTATAAAGGGAAAAATATCGAATTAAAAACATCGCTGATACCTGATGCAGATTTTACCATTGACAAGTTATTGAAAACAGAGATATAAAACTCATAAAAAGAGAGAATGAAATTATTAATTTAAAAGGCGATATACATCTGCAAATATTTTTTAACCAGCGTAGAATGGCAAAAGATGAATGGCTTGCCGGAAGAATAATAAATATTGAACAAGCCGGTATTGATGAATTATTTGATAAAATGCTTACACGCTGTTACAGAAACACTGCTCACTTTGTAGCATGGATTGACAAACCTAGACTCATTAAAAACTTTAATAATTTATCTGATAGTGATAAAACTTGGTCATTTAAAAATTCGCAACGTCAGTTTTGGAACTGTAAGGTCATCAATTCAAAAAAACCAATTGATTTGCCTGAATATATAAAAAATCTTATTAATCCATAAAAAAAATGCAACCAGTTTTACGGTTGCATTTTTCGTTTTAATAGTCCGAATATTATCTTGCAAATATTTCCTGCAGCTTTTCTGTCCCCTCGTTGCCAAGCGAAAGTGCATTGGAAATAAAAGGACTCACATGCTCATCAAATAATTTTTTACTTTTTTCCTTAATGGCGGTTTGTTCATCTTCGTTCATGTTGTTGTATTTATAAATAGCCCATGCGCCTAAACCTAATAGTAATAAGGTTCCTGTGTTTGATATCTTCATTTTATTTAATTTTAATTTAGATAGTAAACTATTAAAAATCGTACCGAATTTTTTATATTTTCGTTTATATTTTCGGTGATTTTAAATACTTAATTTATAAATTATCATATTCGTAAAGTGGGTCAATATGAGCGCCGGGCTCCATTTCGCATACAGGTTTTATTATACCATTACTTAACCCATATACCCAACCATGTAAATGTGGGCCTTTATTTTCCTTCCATGCTTTTTGTATAATGGAGGTTTTAGCAAGATTAAAAACCTGTTCTGTAACTGTAAGTTCAGTCAGTTTATCTGCCCGATCCTCCTCAGTTGTTAAGCTGTCAATCTCTGGTCTGTGCATTCTGTAAACATCTTTAATATTTTGTAACCAATGGTTTATAATACCAAAGTGATGTTGCCCCATGGCTGCCTTTATGCCACCACAACCGTAATGACCGCAAACTATAACATGTTTTACTTTTAATACTTCAACTGCGTATTGTAAAACGCTCAGCATATTTATGTCGGTATTTACTACAAGATTGGCAATATTTCTATGTACAAAAATTTCCCCAGGTAAGGTTCCGGTAATCTGGTTGGCAGGCACCCTGCTGTCACTGCAGCCAATCCATAAAAATTCCGGTGCCTGTTGTGCTGCAAGCACTTTAAAATAATCAGGATTTGATTGGTTTTGTTCTTCAGCCCATGCTTTGTTTTCCAATAATAGTTTTTCGTATGATAACATAATATGTTTTTTAAAATTTGATAAAATTTTTTATTGTTTAATGTGCCCGGTCATCACTAATATCTGAATGATCTTTTTCTACAAGTTTATGCGATTCATTGTAAAGACTTTTTTTAATAGTAATAGCAATGTTTCTTACAACTGCATTTATTTTAAATTCATTTATAGTCTCAATAATATCCTTATCAATAAATTCTGCTTTTGTAAGATCTATTATAACAGATGCATCTTGAGGAATATTTTCGAAAATAACCTTTAGTCTTGCCTTGCTGAAAAAAGAAATATCTTTTCTTAATCTAATCAGGTAATTATTATTGTCTACTGCTGTAAAAATTGCTGTCCTAAAATTACTTCTTATTATGAAAAAAATACCAACAGCAATACCAATTAAAACACCTTTTAAAAGATCTGTCATTACAATTGCCAAAACTGTAATAACGAATGGCATGAACTGTTCCCACCCATTTTTATAATAATCTTTAAATATAGAAATTTTAGCAAGTTTGTATCCTGTAAAAATCAGGATGGCCGCCAATGCCGCTTTAGGAATTAGGTTTAATACGTCAGGTAAAAAGGCTACGCAAACAAAAATTAATATACCGTGAAAAATGGTACTCATCTTTGTTTTTGCACCGGCATTAACATTAGCACTACTCCTTACAATTACGCTGGTCAGTGGTAAACCACCCAACATTCCGCTTACAATGTTACCACAGCCCTGCGCTATCAACTCTCTGTTTGGTGGAGAAAAGCGCTGAAAAGGATCCAGTTTATCAACAGCCTCTAAACCCAGCAAAGTTTCTAAAGATGCAACCAACGCCAACGTAACAGCGGTTATCCAAACATCTTTATTTGTAATAAAAGACCAGTTAGGTAAATGAAAAAAAGATATAAATTCTTTGGTACTTTTTGCAACAGGGATATTTACAAGATCAGCCTGTTTAATTGACAGCACAGAGGGAATATCGCTTAAAAAATAATGAAATAGTATACCCATGATAACCACTACCAATGGACCACTTAAAAGCTGAAATATTTTCTTGCTTTTAATAAATTTTGTTTCAAAAAAAATAAGAATAGCTATACCTGTTATTCCAATAAAAACGGCTAACGGTGTTATATGATTTAAAGAATTAAGTACAGCAGAAAAAGTATTTTCTCCAGATACCTGGATAAACGTTTCATCACCCTCAAAATTTTTATCGTAACCAACAAGGTGCGGTAACTGTTTTAAAATAAGGATGATACCAATAGCAGCAAGCATGCCTTTAATAACACTGTTGGGTATGTAATCACCAATGATCCCCAGTTTAAAAATACCCATCAATATTTGAAAAACACCTGCAATAAGCACCGCTAAAAAAAATGCTTCAACTGCAGGAAGTTTTAAAACAGCTGCTGCTACAATGGCTGTTAAGCCTGCAGCCGGCCCACTCACACTTAAATTACTTCCACTAATGAGACCCACAACAATACCTCCTACAATACCTCCGATAATACCCGAAAACTCATTTACCCCACTGGCTACTGCAATACCTAAACAGAGAGGAATGGCTACTAAAAAAACTACAAGTGCAGATGGCAGATCACTGCCAATATTCTTAAAATATTTTTGCATGAAAATGAATATTGAAAATACTAATCATCCCGTAAAAAGATGACTCTTGAAATTAATAAATGTAATGATTACAAAGAAAATGCATTAAGCATTTGGTGGCTGAATACTTAAATCAGCGAAGGGATTTTTGTAGAGATCAATATTTTCTAAGTGGTGTACAATAACAGTAGTTATAATTGCCTCTACCTTATATTCTGAACTAAAGAATTCTTTGGAAAAATCTTTTATCTCTTTTTTTTCTAAACTTTTATTACAAATATCATCTTCTATAAAACTGCTGTCAAAAATACACTTACCCAGTTCTTTTACAGGCAGGCATTGAATACTGATGATGATAAGTAGAAATATAGAGATTATTTTTTTCATTGAAGTGCAAATATAAACATCTAAAGCTGTAGAAAAATCTATTGCCTGTTTTTAAAGGTTAAATTTACATTTTATTGTCAAAACAGTTTTATAATCCAGTCTATAAATATTTTTCCATCGTTATATCTGCCCTTTCGTAATGCACATCGGTAGGTAATGGCACTTCGGCAAAACCATATTTTTTGTATAAATGAATAGCAGATATAAGTTTTGTGTTGGAAAATAAACTGAGTTTAGTAGCATTTAGTTTCGTAGCTTGCGTTATACAATGTTCGAGTAAAAGGTTTCCTATTCCATGTCCTTTATACTTTTCTGTAACTGCCATTTTAGCCAGCTCATATTCGCCAACACCGGTTTTTATTAAAGAAGATGTACCAATAATTTCCTCTTGATATTTTGCAAAATAAATATGGCCGCCTTTGTCAATAATGTAAAGTTGTGGATCAGATAATTGCTTTGCATCCGCAGGCTCTACATAAAAATATTTCTCCAGCCATTCATAATTCAGTGTTTTTATATACTCCTTATATTCATTAATATAAGGTACGATTGTAATCTCTGCCTTTGTCATTTTAAATATTCAATCCGCCGCAAACACTTATGGTTTGCCCTGTTATGTAATTACTCATATCGCATGCTAAAAAAAGTGCCGTGTTAGCAATGTCTTCAGCACTTGCAAATTTGCCAAGTGGTATTGCCGCTTTGTATTTATCAGATGCTTCTCCCTCTTTTAAATAGCTTGTCATATCTGTTTCTACAAAGCCCGGTGCTATTGCATTGCAGCGTATATTTCTGCTGCCTATCTCTTTGGCTATACTTTTAGTGAAGCCAATTATACCGGCCTTGCTTGCTGCATAACTACTCTGCCCTGCATTGCCCGTTTCGCCAATAATACTGCTCATGTTTATGATGCTTCCACTACGGGCTTTCATCATTGGTTTTATTACCTGTTTTGTAATATTAAATACACTTTTTAAATTAACGTTCATCACATCATCCCACTGTTCAGGCGTCATGCGCAGCAATAAATTATCTTTGGAGATACCTGCATTGTTAACGCAAATATCAATCTGCCCAAATTCTTTTATTACATCTGCAACAAAAATTTCGGCAGCTGCGTAATCACCGGCATTGGTCTGATAAGCTTTTGCCTTAACACCCATTGCTGTTAGTTTTTTAACCAATAAATTTGCTTTTTCTGTACTGCTATCACTAACATAAGTAAAAGCAATGTTTGCCCCCTGTTCAGCAAATTTTATTGCTATTGCTTCTCCAATACCTCTTGCAGCTCCTGTAATGACAGCAGTTTTATTCTCTAAAAGTTTCATTATTAATTTTTATATAACCCCGCAAGTTTAATGGGAATCATTATTTCTACCCAAATCGGTTTCATTAGAGCAGCATAAATTTATTTCAAATATTTATCAAACCATTTAATATACCGCTCAAACCGATCTACCTGATATGACGGTTTTGAGATGCCATGAAACTGCCCTGGATAAATAACCAGTTGAGTAGGAATATTCAATGAACGAAGCGCCTGGTACATTTGTTCAGACCCAGCAGACGGCACATTAAAATCCTTTTCACCTGCCATGAAAAGTGTAGGCGTTTTTATTTTTTCTGCATTAAAAAAAGGATAGGATAGATCCATCCATTTCTTTGGATTTTTCCAGGGTGCACCCAGCTCAGTTTCATACTGCGATACATATTGATCTACACCATACATACTTAATTGTAAGGAACTGCCCGCACCACTCGCTGCCGCTTTAAATCTGGTAGTGCTTGCAATGGTGTAGTTGGTTAGAATACCGCCATAACTCCAGCCGCCAATGCCCATATTGTTTTCATCTGCAATACCCATTTTTACCAGGTAGTCTGCGGCTCCTAAAATATCCAGCACTTCTTTATTGCCCCAATCTGCATAAATGGCTTTTGTAAATTCTATGCCCCTACCATTACTGCCTCTGTAATTTACTGCCGCTACTGCATAGCCAGCAGCAGCAAGCATTTGGCGGGAAAGATCAAAGCCGTAATCATCCTGACCAACCGGACCGCCATGTATAAAAATAATTGTTGGTAATTTTTTGCCTACAACAGCGTTTACGGGGCGATATAATATGCCGGATATTTTTGCACCGTCTTTACTTACAGATGTAAAGCCTTCGGCTTTTGAAAACTCAATTTGATTGGTAACAGAATCCTGCACATGTGTAAGTCTTCGTAATTGTTTGTTTTCTATAACATACAATTCGCCGGGCAGTTGCGGCTCACTTAAAATCGCTGCAACTGTATTTCCATAACTGTTTATTTGTATGTCTGAAAAACTTCTTTCATCTCCAACTACTGTTGACAAAACATTTGTAGCCAAAGAAACATTTCCAACATATTGCTTTCTGTCGTCCGTAATTAAACAGATAATATTTTTACCGTCTTTTGTCCATTGTAAATCGCTTACGTTTCTATCAACCGTTCCTGCCAATGACCTGATAACTCCTGTGGCTGGCGTTACCAGCGAAATACCATTTTGACCATACATCGTAAAATTAAGATTGCTTGAAGTGCTGGTGTAGGCAATGGTTTCACCATCAGGACTCCATTTTGGGTTTTTATCAGCACCTGGCCAATCGGTTAGTTTTTTTATAGCAGCATTTTTCTCTGCATTTATTAAACAAATATCTTCATTATCATTTCTATCGGGGTCTATAGAACGGTTACTTACAAAGGCAAGTTGTTTACCATTGGGGCTCCATTGTGGTGCGGTTTCATTGAAGTTACCTTTGGTTAATGTATCCATTTTTTTAGTTTCCATATCAAAAACATACAGGTGGTTAAATCTGTTTTCAATCCAGCCATCCCTATCCTGTTTAAAATGATAACGGTCCATTACATATGGTAATCTTGTTTTTGTTTTTGATGTATCAGTAAAATCCTGATCGAGTATGCTCATGGCAATTTTTTTACCATCTGGGCTCCAGGCATATTCTCCAACATTGCCTTTTATATCAGTAAGTTTTTTTGCTTCACCACCTCTTCTGTCCATCAACCATATTTGCGAATGTTTGTCAGCATTTCTCGATGCTAAAAACGAAAGGTATTTTCCATCAGGACTCCATCTTGGGCTTGATTCTCCGTCTTCAGTATTTGTCATTTGCAGGTTTTCTTTTCCATCCCAGCTAATCATCCATATATCGCTGTTTCGTTTGTCTTTGCCAGTATCAACAGCACTTAAAACATACGCCACCCATTTTCCGTCAGGCGATACCTGAGGATCAGCAATGGTTTTTATCTTATAAACATCTGTAGGTATTAATGATCTTTTTGTTTTGTTCTGCGCAAATGAACTGCACACAAAAACAACCATAAAAATTAGAAAGTGTAGTAATTTCATGTAGTGTTGGTTTTAAAAATTTGGGTAAAAATAAATGTTTTACAAAAAGTATTTGGTTCTGATAAAAGATATTTTAAAATTCGGTTATTATTTTAGTGCCAGAATTTCTTCTACAATTTTTCTTTCGTTGCTTAACCTGGGCACTTTGTGCTGCCCGCCAACCTTCCCTTTAGAGCGAAGCCACTCTTTAAATGTTCCCGCCTTGATGGCATGCACTATAGGCATACGAAGTGCAATATCCTTATGGCGTTTTGCTTCGTAATCGCTGTTTACCGCTTTTAGTGCAGCATCCATTTCTTTGGCAAAAGCGGATAGGTTTTCAGGAGCTTTGTCAAACTCTATTAACCACTCGTGGGCACCGTTGCTGTTGGCCGTAAAGTGAATTGGAGCGGCAGTATAATCTTTTACAACTGCATTTGTTTTTTGGGCTGCTGCTGCAATTGCCCGGTCTGCATTGTCTACAATTACCTCTTCGCCAAAAGCATTCATATAATGTTTTAACCTGCCGGTAATTTTTATTTTGTAGGGATTTAGAGAAGTAAACTCCACCGTATCGCCCATAACATAGCGCCACAAACCACCAGTGGTGCTAATAACAATTGCGTAGTTTTTATTTAATTGCACAGACGTTAACCCCAGGGTTTTTGGATGACTTTTTTTATATTCTTCCAGCGGCATAAATTCATAAAAAATACCGTGCTCTGTAAACAGCATCATGCCATTATCATCAGGCTTTTCCTGTCCGGCAATAAAACCTTCGCTGGCATTGTATATTTCCAGATAATTAATCTTCTTGCCAATAATAGCTTCAAACTGTTGTCGGTAAGGCACAAAAGAAACGCCGCCGTTTATATACAGTTCCAGGTTGGGCCATACTTCTTTAATGGTTTGCTTTTGTGTTATTTCCAGGATTCTTTTCAGTAAAAGTAATGTCCATGTAGGCACACCGGCAAGCATAGTTACATTTTCTACAGACGTAGCCTGCGCCAATTGTTCAATCTTATTTTCCCATTCATCCAATAAGGCTATACTGAGTTCTGGCGTACGGAGCCACTGGCCCCAAAAAGGAGAATTCTGCATTAGTACTGCACTCAAATCTCCACACTGTATATCTTCACCTAACTGACTTATTTGGTGAGAGCCCCCAACAACAAGGCTTTTTCCGGTTAATAAATCGCTCGATGGAAAGTTGTTGTAGTATTTTGTAAGTACATCTTTGCTGGCCTTAAAATGATTTTCCTGCAAACTTTCTTCGCTTACCGGAATGAACTTACTTTTATCATTTGATGTACCGCTGCTTTTTGCAAACCAGCTCACCGGTGTATTCCACAATACATTTTCTTCGCCATTCATCATCCTTTCAATATAGGGACTCATTTGCTCATAAGAAGATAATGGTACACGCTCTTTAAATTCCCTAACGGTAAACATTTTAGCAAAATTATATTGCTTGCCAAAAACAGTGTATTGTGCATCTGTTATTAAAGATTGAAGTACTTCCCTCTGGGCCGCAGCCGGATGATTAACCCAGTTGTTGATGCGGTTATAGCGCAATCTAGCAAGAAATGATATTGCCTTTGAAAGTAGATTCATTGACTGGCAAGATAAAATATTTAATCAGTAATCGAATTAAATGTGGGAGGCCTTCGCTTTATTGTTTTCTTCTTGCAACTACAATGGTATTCTTAAACTTTTTTGTTTTGCCCTGCAGGTTAAATATTTCTGTATAAACAATATAAATTCCAACGGGTAGTTTTTGCATTTTTTCTCCAAGACCATCCCAACGGTAATAACCTTTTACACCACTTAATGCATTGCGTTCCAAATATCTTACGGGTCTTCCTGCAGCATCAAATACAGTAATATTGGCAACATAGCCAGGCTCAGGAAAACTGTATTGTATGGTTGCAAAATCATCTATCCCATCGTTATCAGGACTAACAATTGCAGGCGTAATTGTAATATCTCCCTGCACTTCCAGATCAATTCTATTCTGCGAATTTTTATAAGTTGGTGTGCCATAACCCACGCTGGAGGCTGCACTGTGAAAATTACTTTGCACACTTGCAGCGTCAGGATTTATTCTTTCCAGCGCTACATCTTCTTCGTTGCTTATTAATGCGAAATGCCATTTTGCATTGTATTTTACTTCGTCAATCACAATTCCCTGTTCATTTAGAACAATTACATTTCCTTTATCATCATTAAATGAAGGCTTTGTCTTTACCTGCAAAAATGCATTCCCATCATTGGCAACATGATCTCTTTTTACAAGCGATGGATCTTCCGTTACAACAATATAATCACCGGGAAAAAACAAATAATCATCTGTTGTAAACTGTGCAATACTTGAAACTGCGCCGGCAGTATTTCTATTTGCTATGTAGGCATTTTTTAAGTTTAATATTTTTTTACTGCGGTTGTAAAACTCTACATAATCTGTTCCGTTTGGTTTTGGATTAAACAATATTTCGTTTACAGCAATATCAAAACTATCTGTACGTGCGCTTAAACCAATCCTTGCCGTTTTGCTGCTGCCAATTGTATTGCCTGAACAATCTGTAACTGAATTTGCAGTAACGGTATAAATTTTATTTTCCAAAAGTGCAGTAGAAAGTGTCAGTGAAACTCGATCAAACGAAACAGATAAAGGCAACGCATTTGTAACGGAAAATCCATCGCTTAGGCTGTAACTGGCTGCTGCGGTTGCGCTCATACTGTCAACAGGTTCATCAAATACCAATGTTACATGTGTAGGATCGGGCGCATAAGCACGCAATAATTTTGGTGCACCCACATCAGCATTTACCCCATCTACACTGTTTTTTGCAGCAGGTGTGCCTCCTTTTACATCTGTACTTGCCTTCCAGTTATTAATTCCTGTGCAGGGGTTTTTGGTATCAATCATTTCCAGCGACCAGCCACCATCTTTCTTTAATTCGTTTTTATACCAAGCATCGGTATAGTTTACAGAATGTATAATTACCCCTTGTGACGAACGCAAATAAATTCGATCAGCTTCATTATTTAAAGATGGGAAACTCGTTACAGAAATGGTAGGTCCGAAGGCACTCATGGCAGCAACGGCAATGGTTGCACAAACAATTACATATCCACCTGCAGGTAAAATATAAGCAGGCATTGGGCCACTTTCTCCGGTTGCTTTACCAAGTTTCCAGTTAAATAAATTGATTGGAAATGCAGAAGTATTTTTAAGTTCCAGCCATTCATTTGTCGGCAAAGCAACAACCGGTGATGGGTCAGCCATCAGCTCATCTATTACAACATCATATTGCAGAGGAACAAAATAACTGAATGTATTTGTACCGTTGCTGATGGGGTTGTTTGATAGATCTTTTACTCCATTGACCGTAAAAGTGAGGTTGATACGTGAAGGAATATTTGCAGCAAAAGTAAGGTGCACCAATGGTTTGTTACCCGCATCTCTAACAGCGGTGGCAGGAGAACCTACGCCATTGCTAACAATATAATTTGCTGTAGTCTGGCTGCTGGCAAGATCAACATGTTCGTTAAACAACACATCAACCGTTGTTGCTGATAAGGCGGTAACAGAACCAATAACAGGAGGCGTAACATCAGGGACAAAAGGCTGTACAATAATATCATCAAAAAAGTGGCGCTGAAAAAAAGTGGATGTACTTTGCCTAATGAGAATACCAAAAAATGCGGAGTTATTATAAGTATTATCTGTGACAGTACCTTCTGTAAAATAATTGTTTCCGGTGCTTGTCATATCACGTGATAATGTCCAAAGGTTTGCAGCATTTCTGATAACCCTTACTTTTAAAATATTGTTACTGTTATTTAGCACTGCATCTACACCATCAATAATTTTTGTAACAACACCCGAAACATCTTTTTTATAAAGCGAAATTTCGTCCTGCGTATTACCAATGCGTACAAAATAACCGGTGGTTGTTATGAGGGATAAATTACTTGCCGATGCGGTTAAAAAAACATCTGTAAAGTTTGCGCCTGATGGTTTAAAACTTAGGTTACAATAAAAATCCCACTGGGCTGTAGTTGCCAGCGTGCTTGCTGTGCTTAAATAAAAAGTACTGTTAGCAATGTTGTTATTGCTTTGTAATTGAAAAGCAGGGTTCACGATCCAGTCCGCTGTATTTCCTATCCAAGTTGGGTTGGCAGTAAAATTGCCGTCTGTAAAATTATCTGACACTTGAGCCTGTGTACAATGCAATAAACTTATTAATACAATGAAAAGTATAGATTTTCTCATGCTGTTAGCGTTGGATAATGAAGATAGGGAATTCAAGGACTATTTATAGCAGCGGTTTAATTATATAAATTCGTGCATTTAATGAAAAGACTAATTTTATTGCTATGCAAATCATCATCACCCTCGTCTTTATAGCTGCAATAATTTATTCTGTATGGTTTTTATCAACCAATAAAAAAGCCCCTGTAAAAAATGCTGTTGTTGCTGCTGAAAAAAATGTTTCAGGTATTTTATTTTACCAAAGGTTAAATGAGAATGATAAAAAAAGATTTTTGAAAGAAGTAAACAGTTTTTTGCAAAGAATAAATATTACTGCCATCAATACAACCATTGCCGACATAGATAAAATACATGTGGCAGTAAGTGCAGTGATACCAATGTTTGCTTTTGAAGGATGGGAGTATCCCCACTTGGAAGAAGTATTGATTTACAACGATCATTTTAACATGGGTTTTGAGACAGAAGGAAATGAAGACAGAAATATTATGGGACTCGTAGGTACGGGCGTTTACAAAAATAAAATGCTGCTGAGCAAGCCTGCGCTGCAGGAGGGTTTTAATACCAACGCTGATAAAAGCAATACTGCCATACATGAATTTGTACACCTTATAGATGGCGCCGATGGTGATACAGATGGTGTACCGGAAATTTTAATGGACAAAAAATATGTATTACCCTGGATGAATTTAATACATACCGAAATGGAAAAAATGAAAGACAGCCATTCAGACATCAATCCTTACGGCTATACAAATAAAAGTGAGTTTTTTGCTGTAGCAGCAGAATACTTTTTTGAAAGGCCTGAGCTTTTTGAAGACAAACATCCTGAATTGTATAAAATGATGCAGCAGATTTTTAAGACAGGCAAAGGCTGACACAAACTGTATTAAAAAATGTTAGAACAGTTTGCGGCTTTATTATTTTCTTTGCAGCAAATAATTCATTATGAAAGTTGCTGTTGTAGGGGCTACCGGCCTTGTTGGTACAAAAATGTTGCAGGTATTGGCAGAAAGAAATTTTCCGCTAACGGAATTAATACCTGTAGCATCTGAAAGATCGGTTGGGAAAGAAATAAGTTATAACGGTAAAAAATATAATATCGTAAGCATGCAGGATGCAATAGCGGCAAAACCTGCACTGGCATTGTTTTCAGCCGGAGGCGATACATCTCTTGAATGGGCGCCGCAGTTTGCAGCAGCCGGCATTACTGTGGTAGATAATAGCAGCGCATGGCGTATGGATGCAGGTAAAAAGCTTATTGTGCCTGAGGTGAACGCAAATGCATTAACTGCTACAGATAAAATTATTGCCAACCCAAATTGCTCCACCATACAAATGGTAGTGGTTTTAAAACCTTTACATGACAAATACAAAATAAAGAGAGTGGTGGTAAGTACTTACCAGAGTGTAACCGGCACAGGCGTCAAAGCCGTAACCCAGCTAATGAATGAACGCCTTGGCATTGAGGGAGAGATGGCATATAAATACCCGATTGACATGAATGCTATACCGCACATTGATTCTTTTTTGGAAAACGGCTACACAAAAGAAGAGATGAAAATGGTAAAAGAAACGGTAAAAATAATGGATGATGCCAGTATAAAAGTAACAGCTACCTGCGTACGTATACCCACTGTTGGCGGACACAGCGAGAGCGTGAACATTGAATTTGAAAACGACTTTGACCTTGCAGAAGTAAAATCGATTTTAAGCCATGCACCGGGTATTATTTTAAAAAATGATGATAATAATTTTATTTACCCCATGCCGCTTACTGCTCATGATAAAGATGACACTTTTGTAGGCCGAATAAGAAGAGATGAAACACAACCCAATACACTCAACTGCTGGATAGTGAGCGATAACCTGCGCAAAGGTGCCGCTACTAATGCTGTACAAATAGCGGAGGAGCTGGTGAGGAAAGGAATTTTACAATAAGGGGTTTCTCACAAAGAAACTAAGAATAATACAAAAGGCGCTAATTAGCGCCTTTTGTATAACCTGTTTTCTTTGTGTTATGTTTTCTTACCCGATTGTCCAGGTTTCTCTGCCTTTTAAAAGTTTGTCCAAATCTCCGGGGCCGCTTTTGGCCAATGCTTCTTCCATTTGCATGGTCATTACATCTTCGTAGCAAGCACGGTCAGTTTGAAAAAACACACCGAATGGTCTGGGTAAATGCCCCTGCAATGCAGGATCATCAAACATGCGGATAAGTATTTGTGCTTTGTAAAAATCATTTTCATCGTGTATCCACAAATCATCGAGGCTTTCGCCTTCTTCTAAATTTACAATAACCGGTTTAAACCCATCAAGCCTAATACCTTTATTTTGCCCGGCACCAAATACGAGTGGCTTGCCTTGCTCCAAAAATATTGCTTCTTCGGGTTTGCTGCTTTTTTCTGTAAATATTTCAAAAGCACCATCATTAAAAATATTGCAGTTTTGGTAAATTTCTAAAAAGGAAGACCCTTTGTGTGCAGCAGAACGAAGCAACATTGCCTGAAGGTGTTTGGGATCTCTGTCCATACTGCGGGCAATAAAACTGGCATCTGCGCCCATGGCTAATGCCAATGGATTGAATGGATGATCGATGCTGCCCATCGGTGTGCTTTTAGTTATTTTTTTCTCTTCAGACGTTGGAGAATACTGCCCTTTGGTAAGGCCGTAAATCTGGTTATTAAAAAGTAATATGTTTACATCAAAATTTCTGCGGAGTAAATGTATGGTATGGTTACCACCAATGCTTAAAGCATCGCCATCGCCGGTTACTATCCACACGCTCAACTCCGGCCTTGCTGCTTTTAACCCGCTTGCCACTGCTGTGGCACGGCCGTGAATACTGTGCATGCCATAAGTGTTCATATAATAAGGAAAACGGCTGCTGCAGCCAATACCGCTTACAATTACAATATTTTCTTTGGGTATGCCGAGCGTAGGCATTACTTTTTGTACTTGTGCCAGTATGGAATAATCGCCGCAGCCCGGGCACCACCTCACTTCCTGATCGGTTGCAAAATCTTTGGCGGTAAGCATTGGTTTTTCTGTAGTTAAAGTATCTGCCATGGTATTATTTGAAATACAAATTTACAACAATCCAAATGTTTTGCTGCTGCCAAAATAATGATAAAGGTTTGTGTTGATGCGAAGTAGGGAAATTATGGAATTTGACGTTAACTCGATGGAAACTCCTTTTTGCAACAAAAAGCAATGTTTGTTAAGATACAAATAAAAAGCCGTCGGTAGAAAAGCCGACGGCAGTGGTCATTACAACCTAAAATCGATGTTTTTGAATACCCGGGCTATTACATTGTAACCGTGGGTATACATGATTTATTACTAGACATTTATACCTCCTTTTTCTTTGGTGAATTATAATACAATTTACGGTGTGCAATTAGATGAACAAAATATTTGACAAATTTTTAGAAAGTTTTACCTAAAAAGAAAGTTGAATGAGTTAGGAGTTTTAAGTTGTAAAGGACAAATTAAAAGAAATGGCTCTTGTAATGCAAAGTATTTATTTAACAGATGCTGACATAGGGTAGGGATAAGCAATGCTTGAAGTAAACACGGGTTTGGTTCCCTATAAGTTCCCTATAACTTCCCTATAAGTCCTATATAAGTTAGTGTAATTGTCTTGTATTGTCTTGTACTGAAATAACTTTACAGCATATATTTATTAATGCCGATATGTCTTTACACTTTTTTACAACGATACTGATTTGGCTTTAGAATAGATTTTGTTTTTCCATCTAGATTCAAACACAGGATTATAGACATTTTTTTAATATTACCTGATGTATATTTTTTTGATCTATAAATAACAGGATGAATACCCGGGTTTATACTTTCTCTTGTAAAGAACGTAACTCAACATGCTTTAACGCTATTTTCAAAAATCTATTAATAGATTGGTGTTTTACAACAACTCATTCTGGCTGTACTTTTTATTGTAAAAAAGTAAAAAGGAAAGGAATAAATAATTGTAAACATTTTATTTTTACCTTATTTCAAAGGCTATAAAATTGATTTTTAATTTGAAATAAAACTGAATTTGAATTCTTGATTAGCAAATAAACCTTTTGAATGAATGAAAGGAAAAAATACTTAATAATTATGTTTCTCTTTTGTTGCAAAACAAAGACGAATTATTAGCTTTAGAAAAAAAACACTTATGAAATTTCTAGCTTTTCCCTTTGCCATGAGCATATTTTTTTTACAATTAGAATCGTGCAAGCAGTCAGAAAAAAATAACTTAACGAAAACAAATACAGAGAGCGTTCAAGCCACAGCAAGGCCGGAAATAGGAGGGCTTTATGATCTTGCACACCCATTAAGAAAATGGCGGCTGCCGGAGGAGCTGCTGGAAATATCAGGCAACAGTTATATAGATTCAAATCATTTAATGGTAATTGAAGACCTCCACCCCAATCTTTATGTGATTGGGTTAAAAGATACCTCTGCCATTATTGATAAAAAAATTGCTTTTAAAGAAGATCCATCAGGAAAGAAATTTGATGTGGAAGATGTTGTACTTGTTAACAATACTGCCTACGCTTTGTGGAGCCACGGCACCATTTATAAAATTACTGACTGGCAGACCAAGCCACAGGTAAAAGAAATAAAAACATTTTTATCAAAAGAAAATAATACCGAAGGTATCTGTTATGATCCTGTTACCAAAAACATACTGATAGCCTGTAAAAATGATATTGCGCAAGCCGATGAAAAAAAATCTTCGAGGGGTATATACCAGTTTAATATGACTACAGATTCAGTCGCTGAAGAACCGTTTATGGTGATTCATAAAAAGGATTTTAAGGAATTAACAGGAAAAAAGGAAAGCTTGTATCCTTCTGCAATTGCAGTTCATCCCATCTCGCATGATGTATATATTCTTTCTACAAAAGAAACAAAATGTATGGCTGTATTTACGCATGAAGGTTCATTAAAAAACTTTCAGTTAATAGATAGAAATATTTTGCTTCAACCCGAAGGAATGTGCTTTGCGCCTGATGGAACCCTGTATATTAGCACAGAAGGTAAACCTGGAGGGTCTGGATTTATTTATTCTTTTAAGATGGCTAAATAAAAAAATAAATTATATTTTTAAAAAATAAAGCACAAAAAATCTTCAATATTTCTGTAAGGGTTGGTGAAAAGAAGCTGTGAAACTTTTAAAGTTTTGTTGATTGATCTAAAGTTTTCGATGGAATTTTTCGACGAGCCTGTTTGTTGTTAGTCTTCAATTTCCATTAAATTATTTCCATTGAAAATAATATGCTGATAAATGGATTATTAAACACAAGATTAAAAACCTGTGCAAAGATTTGGTGCTGTGACAAAATATTTGCGAAAAGAATTACCTAACTCCATTTACAATATTGGATTTTGTGCAAGCCGATTAACAATAAGTATTTATAATATTTGTTCAGATGGGTTCGGATTTGAAAAACTTTCTAACTTAACTTTCAATCTTCAGTTACAGCAGTTACGGGCGGATGAAATTCTTATGCCACATTTGATACGAAATACTTTTGTTTTTGCATTCTTACTACGTTCAAAAATCTAATGCTACTTTTAGTAAACAAAAAAATTCTATAAATATTTAAATAAAAAGTAAATGAAATGTATACTTCTTGCCTTAACAGTTTGCTCACTTTTTTCCTGTAAAACTTCTCAAAACACTACAACAAATCTTCACAAAATAAAGTGGATCAGTGGGTCAAATAATTGCAAAGAAAATAATGATTCTTTGATACAGGTTGTAAAGTATAATGATAATACTTTTATTTTAAGACAAAACAAATGCACCAATTATGAGGCACCTTTCCTATTTCTTTTTTTAGGGAATAAAAATGCTTTACTAATGGACACAGGTGCAACAGAAGATGAAAATCAGTTTCCATTATACAAGACCGTTAAAAAAATTATTAGCGAGTGGGAAAAAAATGTAAAAAATCCCATTGATCTTATTGTCGCACATACACATGCCCACGGCGATCATATAGCGGGGGATGTTCAATTTAAAAATAAGTTTCGTACAGTAGTAGTTGGTTTAAATGTGAGCGAAATAACTGCTTATTTTAAAATAAAAAACTGGCCTTTACAAAACGGACAAATTGATTTGGGCAATCGTACAGTGGAGATTATTCCAATACCGGGTCACCAGCAGGCCTCCATTGCTGTGTATGATTATGCTACTAAAATATTATTATCAGGGGATAGCTTTTACCCCGGAAGATTATATGTTCATGACTGGGCTGCATATAAATTAAGTATACAACGTTTGGCTGATTTTGCAAGCGTTCACAAAATTTCTTACTTTTTAGGAAATCATATTGAAATGACGAATATAGCCGGGAAAGATTATCCCACAGGCACAACCTATCAGCCGGCAGAGCATATTTTACCTTTATCCTTAAAGGATTTGAAGGAACTCAATAAAGCTTTACATATTGCAGGAAATATTCCAAAACATGAAATACACAATAGCTTTATTATTGATCCCAAATAACCCTACAAAAGAAAACCTCTGTACAATTTGAGCATTGCAAAAAATAAAATAATACGGCTGTTTTTTCTCAAAATGGACTGCTTTCTTAAAATAATTCAAAATTTTTATTAAGTACCTCTAATATTTTTATCAAAATATTCAGCCAGTTTTTCTTTTCCCATTTGATGAAATGGCACCCAAATTTCTTCAAGCGGAAGAAAAACTTCTACTACTTTTTTATCAGAAAAAAGTTTATAATCAAATTTGTTACTTCCGGTGCTTATGTATCCCGTGTAATAAAATTCTATGTTATTGGCTCGGGCATAATCAAGTTTTTTTAGCATCAGGTATTTGCCCAGGCTGTATTTTTTATATACAGGATTGTAAAAATTTAAAATGCCGGCCATGCTGTTTTTCCCCACATCAAAATAACCTGCGGCTATTAAAGTTTTGTGATCTTTAATTTGAAGCATTTTAGAATTAAAAGGATTTTCAATGTAGATATCATGCAGGTAACTGCTGCAACTTTCTGCAGCTTCAAAATCAATACCTTTTATGTAGCTTTTGTACAAATCATTTATACCATTATTTATTTTTGCCTTATTACAAAGCACTGCAAAGGCTGCACATTTTTTTCTGATGGATGTGGCTGCTTTGTTTTCAATAATATTTTTTACAGGTATGCGAAGCCAAAAAACAGGATAAGTTTTTTGTTCATTACTGATTTGCGTTTGGTGTGTAGTAAATAAAAGATGCTGCGTTCTGTAATAACCGGCTGCCAGGTAATTATCCAGCATGCAATCTTTAAAACCTTTCTCATCAGGAAAAATAAAATCAGGCCATACATTCATTGTTGGACAGGTTTAATGGTTTTATTGTGCAGGGAGAATTTACGCCATTTTTGTTGAGTTTCTTACAATTAATTCTGAATTGAGCACAACATCGCCACAACGTTGCAGCGTTCCTTTATTTTCCATCAAATGAAAAAGTACCGATGCAGCTTCTCTGCCAATTTCGTATGCCGGCTGTGTAATGGTTGTAAGAGATGGATTGAGGATGTCTGCAGTTTGCAAATTAGAAAAACTTATTATCTTAATATCCCGGGGAATGTTGAGTTTTAGCTCCTGGCAGATGACATAACTGGAAACGGCAAGCTCTTCGACACAGGCTAAAATAGCATCAGGTCTGTCAGGCCGTTTCAACAATTTTTTAATTAAAATTTTATTTGCTTCTTTATCTGTATCACAGGTAATGATCAGTTTATCATCTGCAGCAATACCATGTTTTTTTGCTGCATCAAGATAGCCGTTCATTCTTTTATTTGCAATGGAAAGTTTGTTGGATATAGAAAGAAAGGCAATTTTTTTACAATCGTTTTCAATTAAATGTTCTGTTGCTTTAAACCCACTTTCATAATCGTTGGTGGTTATTTTAGGGGCGTTAATATTTTCTGCAACCCGGTCAAAAAACACCATTGGAATACCTTTGTTTTTAATATCCTTTAAATGATCGGTATTGGCGGTTTTGCTGGAAAGTGAAATTAAAATACCATCTACACGACCATTCTGCAAATGTTTTAAGGTGGATATTTCCTGCTCCAGATCATCGTGTGTTTGGTAAATAAGTACATGATAGTCTTTTTTTTGAGCGTAAGATTCTGCACCGTTAATGGCTAATGAAAAAAAATTGTTAGCAATTTCGGGTATCACAACAGCAATGGTTTTACTTTCCTGCCGCCGAAGATTACTTGCAAATGGATTGGCATGGTAATTTAACTCCTTGGCTTTTGCCAAAACAATTTTCTTGGTAGAAACGCTTATTTCTTTACTATCCCTAAGTGCTCTTGAAACAGATGAAATAGATAAATTAAGTTCTTTTGCAAGCTCTTTTAAGTTCATAATAATTTTACAATTGTAATTAATTTTATTTAATGCTGCACAAAAAAAATCAATTAAAAAATATAGTAGGCTTTGAAGCTACTTAAAGAAACAATATGTATGTATTATTCTACGAGATCTTTAAATAATTTTTGCAGCATTTCTGCAGGCTCTATGCACAAACCGGGATGTGTTTTAGATGTTTGAACAACGGTGCTGCGGGTGGCTGTAAGCCAGCGAAAACGAGCTGCAGCGGGCAATGAACTTATAGGTCCGGCATCGCCTTTGCCTTTGCAGATATTTTTGAATGCAGTTAAATAGGTTTCTATTTCCCGGGCATTGCAAGAGATGCAAAAAGAGCTGAGACGTTGATGGTTTAATGTATAAACCGCCTCTAAATATTTTTTAGAATTACAATACAATACCACACCAACGTTTAAAAATTCTTCTCTTTCTACACGTGGCATTACTCGTATAACTGCATACTCATATAACTGTCTCTCTTGCATGTATTGCTTCGTTTACAAATATTTCTGCATGTGCCAGTCTGGTTATTAAAAAGTTAGTGTAAGCTTCCCTGTTATCTTCTGCTGTAGTAAAATGCGTATCAGTCAACAGCCATTCATCTGGCACCATCGCTACAATATTTTTTAAAAGCTGTGGGTTTAATATGCTGTTGAAAAGTTCATTAACCGTTTTTAATTCTGATGCTAATGATAGTAAAACATGGTCTTTTACATAAGTAAACGGCTTAATGGTATGTTCCGTTGCATTTTGCCATGAATGATGAAAATACAGCGACGCCCCATGATCTATTAACCACAAATCTTTTTGCCACAAGAGCATGTTTGTATTCCGAACCGTGCGATCTACATTTGTAATAAAGCAATCCAACCAAACGATTTTAGAAGCTAGCAATGGATCTACAATGGTAACTGCGGGGTCGTAAGTAATAGCACCTGATAAATAATGTAATGCCAGATTTAATCCTTCGCTTGACCGTAAAAGATCCTGTATCTCTTCATCTCCTTCAGTTCTGCCAAAGGCTTCATCTAAATTTGCAAATACAATTTCAGGAATGGGTAACTGTAATGCTCTTGCTATTTCGCCGCTTATTAATTCTGCTATCAAGGCTTTTGCTCCTTGCCCCGCACCTCTAAATTTTAAAACATATAAAAATTCATCATCAGCCTCTGCAATAGCAGGCATGGAACCGCCTTCCCGCAGGGGTGTTACGTAACGGGTAACATTTACTTTTCTTATTGGCTGCATTATTTTTTTATTTGGTGTAGCTTCAAAAGTCGTGGATAATAAGTATACTTAATTAATTGTAAGAATTAGCCAGCTCTTTAAGCTAAAGAAGATTTGATACTTTTAATTTTTGAAAGATTCGGCCTTTATGAGTCCCAACGGTAGATAAACCAGGCGATAAATCTGCAGCGATGTAGCTGATAATTTTTCCGTTAACCAACATTTGCACAATTTCAAATTCCCGGGGAGAAAGTAATTTAAACAAATTGTTGGTGGTACCAGTATTTCCTTTTGTAAGTTGCGTTAAAATATCTTTGCTAAAATATTTTTTATCACACATAACCTTTTCTATAGCAATTCTCATTTCTTCCCGGGGTGCAGATTTACTTATAAAACCTTTTGCACCTGCTTTTGTAAAACGATTGGCATAAATATTTTCAGGACTCATAGAAAACATCAGCACCTTAGCCTGTGGATATTCTTTTTTTACATATTCCATCAAAGAAAAACTATCTGTATTAGGCATTTGCATATCCAAAGTAATTAGGTCGTATGTATGCGTTTTTAAAAGCGCCGTTGCACTGTTCCCATCTTCTGCTTCATAAATTTCTACATCTTTATACATGTCAGTTAACAGTTGTTTTATGCCTGATCTTACAACCAAATGATCATCAATAAGCAAAAATCTTTTCATGCTTTCTCCTTTTTAATTGAAATAAATTTAAGAAATATAGAACCACCGTTAATTACCTGACAAATTAATTTAAATTAATTTATTTTTATATCATTGTTTGCCAAAGATGAACTATTTAAGAAAGCACTTAATGAAAAATAATTTGACTTTTAAGGATATATCAAAAAGGATGAAATATGCATTGGCCTTATCAATTGGTTTATTACTAATGCTGTTGCTAGCTTTATTTGTAAACATGTGCAACAATAATATCAATCTAAAAAAAGAAAGTACGTTATTGGGGCTAATACAAAACATTGAAGCTGTTCAATTCAATACCCAACATTTAAAATATGTTAAAAACGTTTATTTAAAAAGCAGCGATGAAAATTATTTAAATGAGTGCGCCTCTGTTACCCAAAAAATCAAGGAAAATAAAAATAATCTGCTTGGTAATTCTATCAAAAATAATTACAGAAAGGAAGATATTTTACTACTTGCTACTACTGCAGGAAGAACTATTACAACCGTTAATAAAATACTCGATGGTAAAAAATATCAGGAAAATAACCTGAGTGAAATATCCTTTCATGACAGTATTGCCAATAACCAAATTGATTCTGTAATAAAGCTCTCAGGTAACCTTGAAAAAGATGCTATAAATATTTTACAGAATACTAGAGCGCAGAAGCAGCGTAACAATAACAAACAGCTATTGCTTGTCGTATTGCTGGGAACAATTTTTTTTAGCAGCTTAACTTTTGCATATTTATATGTAAAACGGGATACTGAAAAGGCTAAAAATTTAAACAAACTGTTGTTGTACAATTCTGCCCTTTTAAAAAATATTTATGATGCTATTATTATTACAGATAATAATTTAATTATTACTGATTTCAATGTACATGCTGAAACCCTTTATGGATACACGGTTGAGGAAGTAAAAGAAAAATCACTTTTAAGTTTGTTTAAGAATGATGAAGAGGGGGATATAAATTTAGATGATCCGATTTTCGTCAATGATATTTGGAAAGGTGAGGAAATGCATGTTAATAAAATTGGTATTCCAATTAATGTAGAAGTAAGTAAAATGCCCATAAAAGGAAATATGAATTCAAAAAGCGGCTATGTTTATTTGGTTAGAAATATTACTGAAAGAATACAGTTACAAAAAGATTTAAAAGCGTTGTCTGAAAATCTTCAGGAGCAGGTTAATTTAAAAGTTTCGGAACTTAATTTCTTTTTTGAAAGAATTATAGATCCAATTATTGCCTTGGATAATGACTGGAATTATACTTATTTAAACAGATCGGCACTTTTGCTGCTCGGCCAAACTGAAAGTGAAATTATAGGGAAGAATATTTGGGAAAAATTTCCAAAATTAATTGAGCAACCTTTTTATGAGACTTTACAGCTGGCAAAAAAAACGCAGCAACCGCAGCGTTGCGAACTTTATTATTCAGCAGAAGATAAATGGTTTAATGATTTAATTTATCCGTCTGAAAACGGGATATCAATTTATTACCAGGACATAACGAGCAAGAAGAAAGCGGAAATTGAACTTGCAAATGAACAGCAGGAAAGATTAAATGCAGAAGCTAAATTTAGGGGGCTTGTAGAGCGATCAATGGTGGGCGTTTACATAAGAAAAGGGAAAAAATTAATTTACGTAAATCCTCGCTTTGCAGAAATATTCGGTTACACAGAAGCAGAACTTTACAATGATTTTGATATAACAAATTTGATAGCGGAAAGCGATAGACATTTTATTATTAAAAGTTTAGAGGCAAATGCCATCAATAATATTACCTCGCATAATTATGAGTTTAGCGGTCTTCATAAAACGGGCAAAATAATTTATGCAGAAGTATTTGGTTCTCTTACAAAATTTAACGGTGAAGATGTAACAATAGGACCCCTTCTGGATACTTCTGAACGCCAGGCTGTATCAAAAAATCTTTTAGTGGCAGATGAGGCTTTAAAAATATCTAACGAACGTTTTGAGCTTGTAGCAAAGGCCACCAACGATGCAATATGGGACTGGGATATTATAAATGATGCACTAACAGGTAATTTTAGATTTAATAAAATGTTAGGTATTAAAGAACATACAATTTCAAAATTTGAGAATTTTTTTGAAAGAGTACATGAAGATGATAGAGAAAATCTTCTTAAGAATTTTAAACATACCATCAAAGAAAAAATATCTGTTTTACCAGAAGAGTTTCGTTTTAAAGATAATGATGGAAATTATAAGCTTATTTACGATCGTGGTTATATTCTTTACAAAAATGGTATGGCATACAGAATGCTGGGTGCTATGCAGGATATTACAGCTTTAAAAGAAATAGAAAAAAAATTAACGCTTGAAAAAGATCTTTCTGATTCTATAATAAACAGTATGCCGGGTATATTTTTTCTTTTTAATAAAGAGGGAAAATATTTAAGGTGGAATAAAAACTTTGAAATAGTTAGTGGATATACTCCTGCAGAAATTAAATTACTTCATCCCTTACAATTTGTCAGCGATAGTGAGGCAAAAATTATTCAGGATAAGATTGAAAAAGTTTTTATAAATGGAAGTGATACAGTAGAAACCCTTTTAAGATGTAAAGACGAAAAAATTATTCCTTTTTATTTTACAGGGATGCAAATATTGTACGAAAATCAGGAATGTTTAATGGGAATTGGGATTGATATTTCTGAAAAAATACAATCGCAAAAAGAGCTTTTTGAAAGTGAAAAGAAATTTAGAACGCTTGTGCAGCAGGCATCTGACGGTATAATTATAACAGATGAAGATGGAAATTTTATTGAAGTAAATGAAACTGCAGCTACATTAACAGGATATGAAAAGGAGGAGTTGGATAACATGAACACCGACGATATATTTTTTGAAGAAGGGGGAGTTAAAATCCCCTTGCGTTATAATGCAATGGCAAGTGGGGCGGTGGAAATATCGGAGCATTTCATTAGAAGAAAGGACGGCAAAATGATAAATGTAGAAGTAAGCGCCAAGCAACTTTATGATGGGCGTTTTCAAAGAATATTAAGGGATATAACTGAACGGATACAGGTTGAAGAAGCTTTAAAGGCATCTGAAAAAAAATACAGATTACTTTTTAATGATAATCCTTTACCAATGTGGATTAACTCGCAGGACGATAGTAATTTTATAGATGTAAATAATGCGGCATTAATTTCTTACGGATACAGCAAAAAGGAATTTTTTAAAATGAAGCTTGCTGACCTGGATTCATTAGGCAACAGTTTAAAAAAACATTTGCCAAATGAAAAAGCTGACAGTATAAAAATGCAAAGTATATTCGAACATGTAAAAAAAGATGGTCGAAAAATAAAGGTAAACATACTAACGCACGATATTATTTTTGAGGGTAAACCCGCCATTCTTTCTCTTGCCAACGACATTACAGCAAAATTTGAGGCTGAAGAAAATTTACAAAAATCCAATGAAGCTTTGCGAGATCTGGCTTCGCATATTGAAACGATTAGAGAAAACGAACGTAGCCATATGGCCCGTGAAATACATGATGAACTGGGGCAACAGTTAACCGGGTTAAAAATGGATATTTCATGGTTGAACAGAAAAATAAATTCCAAAGATGAAGCTGTGAAAGAGAAAATGAAAGATGCAATTTCGTTAATTGATAAAACAGTTATTACGGTAAGACGTATTGCTACTGAATTAAGACCAAGTATTTTAGATGACCTTGGTTTAATTGCTGCTATGGAATGGCAAAGTGAGGAGTTTGAAAAAAGATCGGAAATAAAATCAATATTTAGCTCTAATGTTAGTCAGTTAACGATAAATACAGATGTTGCAACTGCTGTATTCCGTATTTTTCAGGAAAGTTTAACCAATGTATTGAGACATTCACAAGCTACAGAAGTGATATCATTTTTTAGGCTGGAAAATAATATCATTACTTTGTTTATTGAAGACAACGGTATAGGATTTAAAGAAAATGATATTAAAAATAAAAAGACACTGGGCCTGCTTGGTATGAAGGAAAGAATACAATTAATTAATGGAAAATATGAAATAAACGGCAACTCCGGCAAAGGAACTTCTGTTATAATTACTGTACCTTTAAAATAGCATTAAAGTTATTATTTATGATCAGAATTTTAGTTGCAGACGATCACACCGTAGTAAGAAGAGGTTTACGGCAAATTTTATTGGAAGGTTTTCCGGGGGCATTGGTAGAGGAAGTGGGAGATGCAGAAGACCTAATAAAAAACGTAGTAAAATCATCGTGGGATGTTGTTATAAGCGATTTGAGTATGCCTGGCAGAAGCGGCTTAGATGCTCTGCAGCAAATAAAGCATTTACATCCAAATTTACCTGTGCTAATTTTAAGTATACACCCTGAAGAGCAGTATGCGCTCAGGGTTTTAAAATCCGGCGCATCAGGTTATTTGAGTAAGGATATGGCACCGGATGAACTGGTAAATGCAGTGAAAAAAGTCATGCTCGGTAAAAAATATATAACAGCAGCTGTGGCTGAAAAACTTGCTGCAACGCTGGATCAGGATCACAACAAACCCCTGCATGAATATTTATCTGACAGAGAATTTAATGTTTTAAAAATGCTTGCTGCAGGCAGATCTGTCTCTGAAATTGCAGAATCTCTTTTTTTAAGTGTGACCACAGTAAGTACGTATAGGTCTCGTATTATGGCAAAAATGAATTTAAAAAATAATGCTGAACTTACGCTGTATTCAATGGAGCATAAGTTGTTGTAAACACCAATATATTTACTTGTAAATCCTTTCTAGTGCGGGCTTATATTTTTCCATAATAACTTTTCTTTTCAATTTTAAAGTTGGGGTAAGTTCACCACTTTCAATCGTCCATTCGTTGGGCAATAATTCAAACTTTTTTACCTGCTCCACATGATTAAAAAATTTATTAAAAGATTCTATTAATTCTTTATAAAGCCCACGAACTTTAGGATTGTTTACAGCATCTTCAGCTGTAGTAAAAGGTATATCCTGCGTGCGCATCCATTCCTTTAAGCTTGGCATTGATGGGACAATAAGTGCACCCACAAATTTTTCCTCTGCGCCAATAATTATTATCTGTTCAACAAAGGGAGACTCCTTCATTTTGTTTTCTATTGGCTGTGGAGCTACATATTTGCCGCCGCTTGTCTTAAAAAGTTCTTTTTTTCTATCCGTTATCTTTAAAAATTTACCTTCAAAAACACCAATATCCCCTGTAAGCAGCCAACCGTCTTTTATAGTTTCGGCAGTCAGTTCCTGCCGTTTGTAATATCCCATCATTACACTCGGCCCCTTTACACATATTTCACCATCTTCCAATAATTTTACTTCCTGTCCTTCCATTACCGGGCCCACGGTACCAAATTTCATTCCGCCTTTTTCACGTCTGTTCACACTTATTACGGGGCTGTTTTCTGTAGGGCCATATCCTTCAAAAATTGGAATTTGTGCGGCATTAAATATTCGTAAAAGCCTAACCTGGCAAGCTGCACCACCTGTAATAATATAAGAGATATTATTGCCAAGCGCTTCTCTCCATTTATTAAATATAAGTTTATTGGCAAGGGCAAGTTGTACATTATAACTTAATCCACCGCTGTTTAAATTATCATATTTGTTGGCAAGATTTACTGCCCAAAAGAAAAGCTGTTTTTTTACTCCGGTCAATTCTGCCCCCTTTGCCATTATTTTTTCGTAAACTTTTTCCAGTAACCTGGGCACTGTACAAAATACTGTGGGCATTACTTCTTTCAAATTTTCACCAATACTTTCCATACTTTCTGCAAAGTAGATTGAGTGTCCGCTACTCATAAAAATATATGAAGCAAGTCTTTCAAAAATATGATTGAGCGGTAAAAAACTGAGGGTTCTTCCCTGAGGATTGTCACTGAATGGAAAACTTATTTTACCGTTTTCAACATTGCTTACAATGTTTCTGTGGCTTAACATTACACCTTTTGGAAAACCTGTAGTACCCGATGTATAAATAATGGTTGCACAATGATGTGCTTTGATAGAAGCCTTAATAAGTTCTAAATTTTGGAGGTCATCATCTGTAATATTTATGAGTAAATCTTTCCAGAACTTTACACCGTCTGCTACATCAAAATCATAAACATCCAACAAAGAAGGAACTTTAAATTTTATATCGTTCACCTTTTGCAAAATATCATTACCGCTTACAAAAGCTATCTTAATTTCTGCGTCATTAAAAATAAATTCCAGTTCATTTACATTTGTGGTGGGGTAAATGGGGCAGAGTATTGCACCTATTTGCTGGCAGGCCATATCTAGCATTAGCCATTCAGGTCTGTTGCGGGAAATGAGTGCAACCTTATCCTGTTTCTCCACCGTCATATCGTTTCCCCCTACACCAATCTTTACTAATCCTGCACTAAGTCTGTTTACTATCGCAATTGTTTCAGCGGTACTTATTGGCTCCCATGCATTATTTATTTTAGCAGCAAACATATCAGTTTTAGGAAAATGCTCCAGCTGATAATACATAAAATCAAATATTCTGGAATGTTCGTTCATTGATGGAAATTTTTTGACAGGCAGTTTGTATAGAATCCTCTTTTGAAAAAAATTATTTGCTGTAATTATTAAAACAATCGCAATAAGTATTTGGAAAGTAAGTTATAAAAAAAAAACCATCCTTAATAGATGGCTTGTCAAAAAATAAAACTTGATTTATTTTAAAGCTGCATTTAAATTTAATTTTAATTCTACTGCTTTAGCAATAAACCAATTCTGCGGGTTATCGGGACCTTTATAGTTCATACCCCATAACGTTCTGTCAATGCTAAATATTGCACTTGCAGACAGTGTTTTTGCATCTATAGTAACTCTTGCTGGTATAGCAACATTTTTAGTGCTGTCTTTTAAGGTAAGGTTGCCTTTTATAATATGTGTAACCTCTTTTTTAGTTGTATCAGTATTAGGCTCCACTGAAGTTATTTCAAATTTGGCAGTTGGAAAATTTGCTGCGTCAAAAAAATCCGGGCTTTTTAAATGACCTTCCAGTTTAGTTTTTGATCCGGCATCAGCCGCAAGATCTTCATTGTTTAAAGAATTAATATTAATTGTGAATGTGCCGCCTTTTAAAGCACCATCCTTTACAATAAACGTACCCGCTGAAATGTTAAAGGTACCTGTGTGCTTTCCTGTAGGTTTGCTTCCTATCCAGGTGATTGTTGAAGTTGTATCTACTGCATACGCAGTACCATCAGCAATTGCCGCAGTTTGTTTTTCTGTTGTTTTAACTTTGTCTGCAGGATTGTCTTTACAACCAGCAAAGCAAACTGTAAAAACAAGCAGAATTAAAAAATTTTTCATACTGGAATTTTTATTTAATACAAACATAAATGTTTAATGTTTAGACATCAAATAATATTTTAGTGGTAATACTGATCTGCGGGAACTTTAAACATTCTGGATTTTTGTAGCGCTAAAAATGATTTATATTCGGCAGGGTGTGTTTTAACCCAATTTTCGTATGCACTTAAATTTTCAGTAGCACCAAATAGCCATTGGTTATACGCTTCAAAAAGTCCTTCTTTTAGCAGTTCCTGGTGGTATGAAAATAATTTGAACGCAGGCTTGTTTTTTCCGGAAAACCAATCAATTACAAACCTTGTTCTTATCATAGAAAGTATTTCAGCATTTATGCCGGCAGCGGTAACTGAGCTCTGTTTGTTCATTACTTCCAGATAATCTTTTACAAACCCTGTCCTGTCTTTATCTGTTCTTTTGATATCGGGTTCAGTAAATAATTTTTTATAGGAGTCTAAAATAAGTTGTTTTATCTCGGGTGTTTTCATGCCTGTAGGATCCATGTTTGCATACATTTCTCCGTATATAATTGCCCATACTCTATCAGCAGAAAAAAAATAATACCTGGCAGCATTATAATAATTTTTGTTGTAAGATGGGTCTGTCTCAATTCCTTTCTCCCAATTTTTTATCGCATCCAGTTTACTGTCAACAAAAATAATTTCCCCAAGTTCGCTGTACAACGGCCCACTTGCCGGAAATTTCTTTAACCCTTTTCTATAAACCTTTTCGCAATCTTTTATTTGGTCGAGTTGTTTATAAATATTGCCTGCAATCTGAAAACACTGGTCATCTACATCTTTGCTGTCCAACACAAGCTTAATTATTTCAAGAGCTTTTAAATTATCTTTTTGGTAGTAATAACTAAGTGCAAGGTCTTTAGAAAATGCAGTGTTTTTGGGCATCTGTCGTAAAGCCCTGTTTAAAACAAGTACAGCATTCGAAAAATCGCCCTGGCGCATAAATGCTTTAGCGGTTTCGTGCAATTGATCTGGGCTCTGTGCTAAAACACTGTTACCTAACATAAGGGAAGAAAGCATCAGTATTGATAATATTTTTTTCATGCGGTTGTAAAGATAAAAAAGGGTCATTAAAATGTATCCTTTTGTTAATTAATTAAATGTGTAAGTAGACCATCACGCAATTTAGGTTCGAACCAGGTGCTTTTTGGCGGCATCACATCTCCACTATCGGCCACTGCAAATAACTGGGCCATGCTTACCGGGTAAAGACTTATTGCTAATATCATTTCTCCGCTGTCAACCTTTTTCTCCAGCTCTACAAGGCCTCTTATTCCACCTACAAAATCTATTCTTGAATCTGTACGCTGGTCAACAATATTTAACAGTGGAGTCAAAATATTTTCCTGTAAAATATTTATATCCAGTATGCCAAGCACATCTTCTTTAATGATATTTTTATGAGCTGTAAGGCAGTACCACTGCTTGTTTAAATACAATCCAAATTGGTGTATTGCAGCGGGTTTATAAGCTTCGTTCTTTTTTTCTATTGTGAAATTGCTTTCCAATTCTTTTAAAAAACTTTCAGGTGTATATCCGTTTAAATCTTTAATTACCCTGTTGTAATCCATAATGCTAAGCTGGTTTGCAGGAAAAAGTGTAGTTAAAAAAATCCCTGCATTTTTATTTGCATCATTGCCTAATGCTGCCCTTACTTTAGCGGCTGAAGCAGCTCTGTGATGCCCATCTGCAATATACGTAGCGGGGACTTTTTCTTTAAAAAGACCGGTAATAAGTTTAATAGTCTTTTCATCATTTACCACCCAAATATTATGCTGTACATCATCATCTGCAGTAAAACTGTATTGCGGAGATTTTTCCTTCATGCAGCCTGCAATCAGTTCATCTATTTCAGCTATATTTCTGTAAGCGATAAATACATTGCCTGTTTGAGCACCGGTAGTTTTTACATGAGTAATTCTGTCCAGCTCTTTTTCGGGCCGGGTAAATTCATGCTTTTTTATAAGCCCATTTTCATAATCATCTACCGAACTGCCACAAACTAAACCTATCTGCGCTTTGCCGTTCATTGTTAGTTGATAAATATAATAACAGGGTTTGCTCTCCTGAAAAAGAATATTGCGACTTATAAAAGCTGCAAGATTTTCTTTTGCTTTTGTATACACTTCAGGTGAGTGTACATCTGTCATTTCAGGTAAATCAATTTCACTTTTCGTGATGTGCAAAAAAGTATTGGGATTACCTTGCGCTTCTGTTCTTGCCTCCTTACTGCTCAATACATCGTAAGGCCTCGATGCTACGGCTTTTGCAAACGCTACTTCCGGTCTTAATGCTGCAAAGGGTGAAATTGTAATCATATATTTTTTAATAGATAAATTAAAATTTTGTAATGGAAAATGGTGTTTGTATTTAACAGCAACTAGTTTTTTAAAACCGATATTATTTGAATACAATTTTTCTAATAATTTAAATTTTAAATAAATTTCAATTATTTATTGTTTTCAAACGCTTTCATCAATTCCACCAAATACGCTACACTGCTTAATGCCATTGCGTTATATAAAGATGCTCTAAAACCACCCACACTTCTATGCCCTTTAATACCAATGATATTATTATCAGCAGCATATTGCAAAAACACTGCTTCTTTTTCCGCATCTTCCATTACAAAACATACATTCATTTTGCTGCGGTCTTCTACAGCAACGGTTCCTTTAAATAAAGAATTTCTATCTACTTCTGCATACAGTAAAGCCGCTTTTTCATTATTTATTTTTTCTATTGCTTTTACACCACCCTGCTTTTTTAGCCAGCGCAACGTGAGCATACAGGTATATACGGCAAAAACAGGTGGCGTATTTAGCATGCTGCCTTCCGCAATATGATTTCGGTAGTCCATCATGGTAGGAATATTCCGTTTTACTTTACCCAGTATATTTCTATTTACAACCACAACGGTTACGCCGGCAGCACCAATGTTTTTTTGCGCTCCGGCATAAATGAGATCAAACGCATTAAAATTCAGCTCTCTGCTTAAAATATCGCTGCTCATATCCGCCACCATTGAGTTAGATGTTACAGGTATTTTTTGCCACTGTGTTCCGTAAATGGTATTGTTAGTGGTAATGTGTAAATATTTTGCATCGTTGGGTACGGCAAAATCTTTTGGTAAAAAACTGTAATTTTTATCTTTTGAAGAACAAACAGTCTCGGGTTTACCAAAAAGCTTTGCTTCTTTAATAGCTTTAGCTGCCCACAAACCCGTATCTGTATAGGCGGCAGTTTCTTTAAGATCGAGTAGGTTCATAGGCACCTGCATAAATTGGGTAGATGCACCGCCGTGCAAAAACAGCACTTCATGGTTATCATCTAAACCCATCAGGTCTTTCATTAAATCTCTTGCCTCCTGCATAATATCTTCAAATGCCGGTGTACGGTGACCATACTCTAAAATAGAAAGCCCCGAATCGTCGTAATTTAAAACTGCGGCTGCAGCTTCTTCGAAAACTTCTTTAGGCAATATTGATGGACCAGCATTAAAATTGTAAACCACTGTGTATAATTTTTAACGGACAAAAGTAAGAAATTAAAAAGAGGTTGTAAAGGTATTTTGAGGAGTTATAAAAACCATATTGTTTTCAGTCGCTTCTAGGCCGTTTTATATATAAATTTTAATCTTCTTCCCTGCCAACCATTTTACCCGAGCTGTTCCATTTGGTATTCAGTTCCTCAAACGCTGCTATATCTGCTTCGCTGAATTTTTGTTTAGACAAAGCCTTTAAATCCGGTTGGCCTGCATTTACCCAGGCGGTGTACCAAAAAGATGCAATACTTTGAATAGAAAGGCGCATTCTTCTCTCCACCATACCATCTAGTTTTTTATTAAAAGCCAAAGTAAATGCGGTTGAATACTGGCGTATCACTTTGCCTTTTCTGTCTTCAAAAGAATATTTTTGATCTGCCGAAAATTGTTTTGATAATTCTTTTTCAAAATTCAATACGCTGTCACTTGCCTTTGCACTTTCCAGCACACGATCCCAAATATAACCACCGGGATCTTTAATGTATGTGGCTTTGCCAATCATAAAATCCCATTCTTTTTCGGCAAGCAATTCCGGCACCCGGCTTTCCCAAAAACCATGTATGCCTTTTTGATTTGTATATTGCCCATTGTGATTGCTGTTGGCATGCAGCGGCACATGCGCATCTGCAATGTAATGACCAAGCTCTGCGCTGTTCTTCATTATGCGACTGTAATTTTTTTCTTTAAAAGCATTGGTTAATCTTTGCAGCATCACCTGTACATGCCATGGCACAATTCCCTGGCTTTGCAGCGTGTCTTCGGAGAATTTTGAAACAGCATCTTTCCATTTGTGTGGCAAAGAATCAAAGGGGTATTTGCCGTAATAATCAATGTCAATAAAATGTCTTGGACCTTCATCTTTTACAGCATAGCGGCGTTTATCAGGGTCTACGGCATGTTCGGATAAAAAAGCAATGTTGGGTTTATACAAAACCATCATTTCCGGCGGCAGTAAAAAACAGGCGTAGTAATTTATTTTTTGGTGTGCATAAAATCCCCAACAAAAAGACTGCAGATAAGAAAGTAAGAATATGCTTACAAATGTACCTGCCAGTAATAATTTCTTCATTGAGCTATTTCTTATTAAAATGAATACTAGCGCATAATTAACACCTCAGCACATTAACAAATTAGCCAATTTTTATCATTCCTCCGATATATCTGTAACACCACCGCTTACTGCAAACTTCATTGTTTGAGCGCTGGATATATGTGTGATGTGTTTTATCCTTGCTCTAGGAATTATGTACACATTGCCTGATACGGAATAAGCCATCGGAATATATACTGCCACAAAATCTACTAATCCGAAATCACTCATATCTTCTTTAGTTATAAAGCCCATGCGCCACACATCAATGCCATCAACATTTGCCAATACATTTTGCGTAAACTTTTTCTTATCGCCGGCAAAGGCTTCAAAAAAGTCACGGGTGGTGCCATAAATGTGTTTTATGCCGGGGGCTTTCTGCATTACTTTATCCAAAAAACTTATAATGCGGCTTGTTATAAAAAACGAACTGAAATAACCGATTGATATGATGGCTCCGAGAATAATAATAAAGCCAAGCCCGTAATTCTGTACATGTGTAACGCCTATTTCATCTTTATACCTAAAAATAGGTATCCAGCCGTCAACAGTAGATACAAAGAAAAATAACGCATAAATCGTTATGGCAACGGGTGCCATTATTAATAATCCCTGTAAAAAATATTGCAGAAACTTTTTATAATTGAAAGGCTTTTCCATAATGAGCTAAGTTAAGCGACAAATATAATTTATTGTAGAGTGCAGTTATAAAACTCTTTTTTACTTAATAAATATGATGAACGGCAATAATTTATTAGAGGAAACTTGCGTTACATAGAAAGTTTCCATAGTTTTGCATCCGATTATGGCAGAAATAGTAACTACCGGCGAAAGGATAAAACACACAGCACACGAATTGTTTATGCAGTTTGGGCTTAAGAGTGTAAGTATGGATGATATTGCTACCAAACTGGGCATGAGTAAAAAAACCATTTATCAGTTTTATGCTGATAAAGACGCGCTCGTGGATGATGTAATACAATCTCTTATACAGCACAACCAGCAATGTTGTGACATGGATCAGCAAAATGCTGATAATGCCGTACATGAAATTTTTCTGGCAATGGATTTTATTATGGAAATTTTCCGGTCAATGAATCCGTCCCTGTTGTTTGATATGCAGAAGTATTATCCAATGGCATTTCAAAAATTTTCTGATCATAAAAATAATTACCTGTACAGTATTATTAAGAAAAACCTGACAAGGGGCGTTGCAGAAGAACTTTACAGACCTGATTTAAAAATAGATGTTATAGCACGCTTTAGGGTGGAGAGTATGCTGCTGCCTTTTAACCCGGAATTTCATACAAAAGTAAAACAAAACCTAGCTGATGTAGAAGAAGAAATAACCCTTCATTTTCTGTTTGGGATGGTATCTCAAAAGGGTTATAAACTTGCCGTTAAATACCAGCAGGACAGATTTAAAAAAAATAACAAATTTGAAAAGTAGAACAATGAAATTATTTACATTTAGTTTTTTGTTGTTGTTTGCTTTAGTTGCAAACGCACAAAAAATAAACAGTTTTACTGTGCAACAGGCAGTAGATTATGCAAAGCAAAACAGTGTGCAGGTAAAAAATGCTTTGCTGGATTACCAGGTGCAAAAACAGACAAACAGAGAAATAACTTCGGTTGCGTATCCACAAATAAATGCATCCGGAAATTTTAATGATTACCTGGTTATTCCAACAAGTCTGTTACCGGCTGAAATAGCCGGTGGTCCCGCAGGAACCTATTTCCCCGTTAAGTTTGGAACAAAATATAATGCATCGGGAGGGTTCGATGTTTCTCAACTGCTGTTTGACGGTCAGGTTTTTGTCGGACTTATTGCCCGCGGTGTAGCTTTAAAATTTTATGAAAAGCAAACAGAGATCACTGAAGAAATGATTAATGTAAATGTGCAAAAAATCTATTACCAACTGGTAGTAGGTAAACAACAGATGACTTCTGTTGATGCAAACATTGGACGGTTTGAAAAGCTTTTAAAAGATACCAAAGAAATTTACAAACAGGGGTTTGCAGAAAGGCTTGATGTTGATAAAGTGAGTGTTCAGCTTAACAATCTTCAAACAGAAAAAATTAAAATACAAAGCCAGCTCGATGTGGGTAATGCAGGGCTTAAATTTTTAATGAACATGCCGCAAAAAGATTTGCTGCTGCTTACAGATTCTATAACAGAAGATAAAATAAAAGAAAATATTCTTGCAGATAATTATAAGTACGAAGACAGAAAAGAATACCAGTTTTTAACCATAGCAAAAACACTAAATGAGTTTAATGTAAGAAGGTATAAATTAAGCTACTTACCCGTTCTGTCTGCATTTGGTAACTACAGTAAAAATGCCCAAAGACAAAAATTTGATTTTTTTAAAGGAGGACAATGGTTTACAACCTCATTAATCGGATTGAAATTGTCGGTACCCATTTTTGATGGTTTTGCAAAAAGCTCCCGGGTGCAAAAAGCAAAAATTGAAGTACAACGTACCAACAATAATATAGAGCAGTTAAAATCATCTATAGATAATGATGTAGCACAGGCAAGGTTAAAAATTACTGCCTCAGTGGTTACAATGGATAACCAGAAGAGAAACATTGAGCTGGCAGAAAAAGTATACAACACTACAAAAATAAAATACGAGCAGGGGCTTGGTAACAACCAGGAAATTTACAATGCGCAAACGGAACTTAAAATTGCACAGAATAATTATTACAGTTCATTATACGATGCCATTATTGCAAAAATAGATTACCAGAAAGCCACAGGAAAATTATAATACTTACCAATAAATACAACAGCAGATTTTATGCAAAAGACAACTTTTTTTACAATGTTACTTACTGCTTCCATTTTTGCAGCTTCTTGTGGAGGAAGTAAAAAAGACATTAACGCAACACTTACTGATAAACGCACACAATTAGAAAAACTAAAAGGAGAAAAAGATAAAAAAGAAGCAGAGATTTTAAACCTGCAGGAAGAACTCTCAAAGCTTGATACAACTAGCAGCAATCCATCAAAAATAAAACTGATAGCTTTTGCGCCTGTAGTACTGGAAAACTTTGAGCATTATATTGAACTTCAGGGTAAAATAGATGCAGAAAACAGCTCTTACATTTCGCCAAGAGGAATGGGTGGACAGGTAAAAGCAGTGCTTGTAAAACAGGGACAGTTTGTAAAAAAAGGTCAGCTGCTTTTAACAATGGACAATGCCGTACAAAGTCAGCAGGTTCAGGCTGCAAAGCAACAAAGTGCAGGTATAAGAACCCAACTTTCTTTAGCAAAGAGTTTATACGAACGTCAGAAGAATCTGTGGGATAAAGGCATTGGAACAGAAGTGCAATTGCTTACGGCAAAAACAAATGTCACTTCCCTTGAAAACAATTTATCGCAGGTAGCAGAGCAAGTAAAACTTGCCCAGGAGCAAATGAACAGTGCCAATGTTTACAGCGATGTAAATGGTGTTGCAGATGTGGTAAATATTAGGGTTGGAGAAACTTTTCAGGGAGTAACAGCAGTGGGCCCGCAAATAAAAATAGTAAATAAAAGCAGCCTCAAAGTAATAGGAAATATTCCCGAAAATTATTTAGGAACTGTGGGGAAAGGTACGCCGGTGTTGGTAACCATGCCAGATACAAAAAAGACTTACAACAGTACACTCAGTTTTATTGGTGCATCCATAGACCCGAATAGCAGAGGGTTTTCGGTAGAAGCAAAGTTACCTTCTGACCCTACTTTAAATCCAAACCAAACTGCCCTTTTGAAAATCAGGGATTATGTTTCTGCCAACAGCATTGCCATTCCGTTAAAGACTTTGCAGAACGATGAAAAAGGAAAATTTGTAATGATAGCATCATCAGAAAAAGGGAAACTGTTTGCCCGCAAGCGGGCAGTAACTGTAGGTATGATTAACGACGCATTGATTGAAGTAAAAAGCGGTTTAAAAGCAGGCGACCAGTTAATTGTTGACGGTTACGGAGGCCTTTATGAAGGGCAGCAATTAAAAACAGCATTGTAAAACAATCATCAGGTTGTTGAAAATATTAATCTACAAAATATCTGTATGAGTGTTTTAGAAAATGTACAAAAAAAGTTTAAAGAGTTTAAGCCCACATCATGGAGTATAAACAACAAAACTTCTATTTATTTAATCATGTTGTTTGTAACGCTGGCAGGTGTTTACCAGTTTCTTACTTTACCAAAAGAGCAGTTTCCTGATATTGTTATCCCTACTATTTATGTGCAGACAATTTATGTGGGTAACTCTCCAAAAGATATTGAGAACCTTGTAACGAGACCTATTGAAAAACAGATAAAAGGAATTACCGGGGCTAAAATTAAAAAGTTTACCAGTACTTCCCTTCAGGATTACTCCGCTATTCAGGTAGAATTTGATACAGAAGTGAAGGTGGATATTGCCCTGCAAAAAGTAAAGGATGCCATAGATAAAGCCAAGCAGGATTTGCCCAATGATCTTACGCAGGCACCAACTGCACTTGCAGTAAACCTAAGCGACCAGCCCATTATGTACGTAAACCTAAGCGGCGATTATGACATGACCAAACTTAAAAAGTTTGCGGATGACATGAAGGATAAACTGGAAGAGATACCACAGATAAACAGGATAGACATTGTGGGTGCACCGGAAAGAGAGTTTCAGATAAATGTAGATAATTATAAAATGCAAAGCGCAGGTATTACTTTTGACGATATCAGCAATGCAGTCGCAAGAGAAAACACAGATATATCCGGCGGCTTGTTAGATGTGGGAGACATGAAACGTAACCTGCAACTGAAAGGACAGTTTCATACAGCATACGATATTGAAAAAGTCATTGTAAGAAATACAAGCGGCAACCCAATTTATTTAAAAGATATTGCTACAATAAAAGATACTACCAAAAATGTAGAAAGTTTTGCACGGCTTGATGGTAAAAATGTGGTAACACTAAACATAGTAAAGCGCAGCGGCGAAAACCTGATAGAGACAAGTGATGCGGTACAGAAAATGGTAAAAGAAAGCAAGGGTGTTATTTATCCTGAAAATTTAAAGGCCGTTGTTACCGGTGATCAAAGTACTAAAACAAAAGCATCATTTAATGAACTTGTAAATTCTATCATAATTGGTTTTCTGTTGGTATTAATTGTGCTCATGTTTTTTATGGGTGTTACCAATGCATTCTTTGTGGCATTAAGTGTACCGCTGAGTATGTTTGTGGCATTTGTATTTTTACCGGCAGCAGATTTAATTGTGGGTACCCACGTAACGCTCAACTTTATGGTGCTTTTTGCACTTCTTTTTGGGCTTGGTATTATTGTGGATGATGCTATTGTGGTAATAGAAAATACGCACAGAATATTTGTAGATGGTAAAGGACGAATACCGATTAACATAGCCACTAAAATGGCTGCAGGTGAGGTTTTTGTGCCTGTGCTTGCGGGTACGCTTACCACATTGGCACCGTTTTTTCCACTGTTGTTTTGGCCGGGAATTATTGGGAGGTTTATGGTGTATTTACCAACCATGCTCATCTTCACATTGGCAGCGTCTCTTGTGGTAGCATTCATAATGAATCCCATTTTTGCGGTAGATTTTATGAATCATCCCGAAGGAGAAAAAGAAAAGAAATCAGCTATATTTAAGAAACCATTATTTTGGGTAATTATAGCATTTGGTATTTTGCTGGATATATTAGGTACACCTTTTTTAGGAAATCTGCTTATCTTTTTTATGTTACTTGTGGTGTTGCACAGGTATGTAATAGACGATGCTATACATAAGTTTCAAAACAACGTATTGCCGTGGATAATGAGTCATTATGAAAACCTTTTAAATTGGTCATTAAAAGGCTGGAGGCCAGTGCATTTATTATTAGGCACAGTAGGGCTTTTAATATTATCAGTTGCCATATTTGGTATTTCAGTTAAAACAGGTAGAATTGGCATTGCCTTTTTCCCTAAGGGAGATCCTAACCAAATTTATGTATATGTGAAATTGCCTGTGGGAACGGGAGTTGAATATACAGATTCTATTGTAAAAACATTGGAAAATAAAGTAAATACAGTACTGGAAATTGATAATGCAAAGGGTAAGAAAAATCCGATAGTGGAAAGTGTTATCAGCAATATTGCTATTGGGGCAAGCGATCCTTCTTCAGGCGATCGAAGTACAAGAAGTGAGCTGGGAAGAATACAGGTTTCTTTTGTGGAGTTCCAAAAGCGTCACGGTAAAAGTTCCAAGCCATATCTTGATCAAATACGTGCTGCGATTAGTGGTATACCGGGTGCAGAAATAAGTGTAGATCAGGAGAGTGGCGGTCCGCCAACTGACCCGCCAATTAACATTGAAATAGCAAGTGAAGATTTTGATAACCTGGTAAAAACATCTGTGAACCTAAAGAATTATTTAGATTCTATACAGGTGCCGGGCGTGGAAGAACTGAAGATGGATGTTGACCTTAACAACCCTGAAATTACTTTAACGGTTGACAGGCAACGGGCATTGATAGAAGGTGTATCATCTGCACAGGTTGGGCTTGCAATACGTACTGCTTTATTTGGTAAAGAAGTATCTAAAATAAAAGAAGGAAAAGACGAATATAAAATACAGTTGCGCAACAATGAACTGCAACGTAAAAGTTTGTCAGAGTTATTAAATATGCGCATTTCTTTCAAGGATTTTGCAAGCGGCGGACAGGTAAAAAATATCGCCATCAGTTCGCTTGTTAAGGTTGAGCCCACCAGTACTTTTGGTAGTGTAAAACGTAAGAATCAAAAACGACTTATCACACTTCGCTCAAATGTATTGACCACAAAAGGTTTTAACGCAACAGCAGTAAACGGTGTACTTAAAGGCTACCTTGCCTCGTTTACAAAAAAGGCAGACGGGGTAACTATTAAGCAAACAGGAGAAGGAGAACAGCAGGCAGAAACAGGTGCATTTTTAGGTAAGGCTTTGCTGATTGCACTTGCGCTTATTTTACTTACGCTTGTACTTCAGTTTAACTCTGTAAGCAAATCAGTTATTATACTTACTGAAATTGTTTTTAGTGTGATAGGTGTGTTGCTTGGTTTTTCTATTTTTGGAATGGAAGCATCTGTATTAATGACTGGTCTAGGTATTGTAGGCCTTGCCGGCATTGTAGTGAAGAACGGTATTTTGGTAATTGAATTTGCAGAAGAGTTGCGCAGCCGTGGTATGAAAACCAGAGAGGCAGTAATACAAGCCGGCAGAACACGTATTATACCTGTATTGCTTACCGCACTTGCAGCCATCCTTGCATTTATACCCATTGCAGTAGGTTTCAACATTAATTTTGTAACACTGTTTTCTGAATTAAATCCGCATATTTTCTTTGGTGGTGATAACGTGGCGTTTTGGAAACCATTGAGCTGGACAATTATTTTTGGACTTGCCTTTGCATTTTTTATGACGCTGATTATTGTGCCTGCCATGTATTTAATTGCTGAAAGATTACGTCGCCCAATGCGCAAAATGTTTGGTGGTAAATGGATAAGTTTTCTTGGTATACCGCCACTTATTTTCTTATTTATTCCATTGATGATTGTTGCAGCATTTAAGCAAATAAATAAAGTGCACAAACGAAGATTGAGAATGAAGGATGCAGACAGAACCTTTACGGGAAGCTGGTTTTAAAAGAATAAAAATAGAATAATATTATAAAGGCTGCTAAGTAAATGGCAGCTTTTGTATTTATTTTAAATAAGTATTTTCTGCCAGATCTACCCAAAAACATCCCTAATATAAAATTCGTGAAAACCCTTCCTATCTGTGAGCGAAACGTAGAGCACATTCGCCCAAGTTTATTTATTAAAAGATGACGCATTCAAAAAGGTAATTGTTGAAGGGCAAAAGACTTTTATCCCGCTCACAACAAATTCTGTCGGATAAAAACTTTGGCACATTTTTTACAAATAAAAACTGACGTAAAGTGGATCTAACCAAGACCCACCATTTAATTAATTTTATGATTGTATTATCGCATCAGCAAGGTTGGAAAATTATTACACAAAGATCACACGGATTGCTTGCCGGTATGTTAGCTTATGAATACGATATTGATTTGCCTGCAGACATTATGTTGCCTACACTCGTTGCAATTGCCGAGCATGATGATGGAGTAATGGAAATGCTTGCTCCGCAAAACCTCACTGATGCCGGCGCTCCCCGGAGTTTTGTAGTTGCAGACTGCAACACTAAAACTGATATTAACCCCATGCTTAGCTTAATGGAAATCGGAAAGGCTAAAAGCCGCCTTAATGGCTTACTCACTTCTTTACATATTAAATTCTTATATGACGGTGAAAAAAGAAAAACAGACAAAGGGCTGGATAAATTTTTAAAAGACCTCGAAAAATACCGTATAAGGGTTTTAAAAGACTTACAATTTGATAAAGCTTTTGAAGACAGGCTTAGCAGGTTTTTAGAATGGAGTGATGCGTTCTCACTGTTAATCTGCCTGAATAAGATACAGCACGAAGGCAAAAAAATGGACATTTCCCAAAGTCCTGACGGAATTATGAACACGGTACATCACAAGCCCAATAAAGAAATTTGTGTAGAACCGTGGCCGTTTAAAAGCAAATCGTTTGAAGTGTTTTACGAATATAAAATTATAGAACAGTTACAATTTAAATCCATTGAAGAATTTAACGATGTTTACAAAACAGCCAAAATACAACAGGATACTTATACCCTTTCCAAATAAAAACTACGTTGATTTTTAATGTAAGCTTTTTAGTACCTATATCTTTTATAACACAAAATATTTTGTGTTTTAATCTGCCAGCATCTCTTTCATCTTCTCTACCAGTTCTGCTTTGGTAAATGGAATACCCATTATTTTATTATAAGGCATGGCATCCGTTAAATAAACATCTCTTATTATTTTTACCAGTTGCCCGTTGTTTAATTCAGGTATTAAAACACGCTCGTAATTCTTAATAATATCTCCAAGGTTTTTTGGGAAAGGCCTTATGTAACGGATGTGCGCATGTGCTATTAATGCACCATCTGCCTGCAATTGCGCACAGGCACTTTTAAGCGAACCGTACGTGCTGCCCCAGCCAAGCACCAATAATTTTCCTTTCTCTGGGCCACTATCCAATTTTTGATCGGGTATATGATCTGCAATTTTATCAACTTTCTCCTGCCTTATTTTTACCATCAGCTGGTGGTTCTCGGGGTCGTAGCTAATGTTACCTGTAATGTTCTGTTTTTCCAATCCGCCAATGCGGTGCTCCATGCCCGGCGTGCCTGGTATTACCCAAGGGCGTACAAGTTTTTCATCTCTTAAATACGGTTGAAACTTTTCTTCATGGTCGCCAAGCTGTGTTTTAAACTCGGTTTTTATTTCAGGCAAATCTGCACTCTGCGGAAACTTCCATGGCTCGGCACCATTGGCTATGTAACCGTCACTCAATAAAATAACGGGCGTCATGTGCTGTACCGAAATGCGTACCGCTTCAAAAGCTGCAGTAAAACAATCGCTCGGCGTGCTTGCTGCCACAATAGGCATCGGGCACTCGCCGTTTCTGCCATAGTATGCCTGCATTAAATCGCTTTGCTCCGTTTTAGTTGGTAGACCTGTGCTTGGGCCGCCACGTTGCACATTTATGATAAGCAAAGGTATTTCCAGCATTACTGCAAGCCCCATGGCTTCTGCCTTTAACGCCATACCCGGGCCACTCGTTGTTGTAATACCAAGCAGTCCACCATAGCTTGCGCCAATGGCACTGGTAATGGCAGCAATTTCATCTTCTGCCTGAAAAGTTTTTACCCCAAATGCCTTGTGTCTGCTCAGTTCGTGCAGAATATCAGACGCCGGAGTAATTGGGTAAGAACCTAAAAATATCGACAGCCCGCTTTTTTGCGAAGCAGCAATCAACCCATAACTCAAAGCCTGGTTGCCCATCATAGAGCGATAAGTGCCGGGCTCCATAACGGCTTTTTGCACGGAATAGCGTGCAGAAAAAGTTTCAGTAGTATCGCCAAAGTTGTAACCGCTTTGCAGGGCCTTTACATTGCTCTCCAGTATCTCGGGTTTTTTACCAAATTTTTCTGTAAGAAAACGAACGGTATTGTCCAAGCTGCGGTTGTACATCCAGTATAAAAAACCAAGTACAAACATATTTTTTGCACGGTCTTTTTCTTTGGTACCCATGGTAATTTCCTTCAATGCCTCCCGGGTCATTTTGGTAACATCCATTTTTATCAGTTCGTACCCATCAAGGCTATGATCTTCGAGCGGGTTTATACCATCGGGATAATTGGCAAGCCTTAAGTTTTTTGTATCAAACCCATCTGTATTGGCTATTATTTTCCCGCCTTTTTTAAGGCCTTTTAAATTTACTTTAAGGGCTGCAGCGTTCATGGCTACAAGTACATCGCAATCATCACCGGGTGTAAAAATGCGGTCGCTGCTAAAGCGCAACTGAAAACCGCTCACGCCTGGCAGCGTTCCTATCGGGGCTCGTATTTCTGCGGGAAAATCTGGAAACGTAGCAAGATCAAGGCCCATCATAGCGCTGTTGTTGGTAAACTGTGTGCCCGTAAGCTGCATACCATCGCCACTATCGCCGGCAAATTTTATCACTACCTCCTGTAATACTTCCTGTGTAACTGCCATGGTTATTTGTTGTGTTGTTTTGAGTTGGCAAAGGTAAGAAAGTGTAAATGGAATTGGAAAGGATGAATTACGAATTGCGGATTAGGAATAGCGTTACGTGATTTTTATACACTACCAAAAGCTTCGTGTAAAGTAATGTACAGGCTTCTAATGGCTTGTAGTAGGGTAACCACCGAAGGATGGTTGGGTCAGCCTTGGGTGAAAAGTTGGTGATGGTAAGGATAATGGAGAACAATTCACAGTATTCTATCATGTGTTTCGTGAGAACAAAACAAGTCATTGGAGTAGGGAAGAAGTGATGTGTCTTGTATTAAAATTATAGTTTTTTAACTATGTTCGTAAAAGAATAGTTTCTTACCTGGAAATCCTAGATTTTTAAAAAAATAAATCCGATTTGGATTTGACACGTTCATGTTACAAAATCTCAACCAATACTTTTACAATAACTGCTTTGTTATATTTAACTAATAACAGTGTGTAAAGTCTAAACAATCTAATGAATATTCTAAAAGAAAAAATAATTATTTTATTATTTGCTCCATTGTTTTTTTGCCTCAATACGGTGCATGCACAAAATGAGACTTCCACTATAAAAATGAAGCATTTTGATACATCCCAAAATAAAGATTTGCTAGATGTGTACCATAAAATTTTTAATAACCACAAGCAGCAAACAGTAAAGCAAACGACCAAAAAAAATCATTACAATATAGCTATTGTGCCGTCTGCAGCGTACACAATTCAAACAGGGGTTGAAATAGATCTATCGGGTAATATTGGGTTTTATACAGGTGATCAGAAAGAAACAAATTTGTCCTCCATTGTAGCCAATATTGCCTATACAGCAAAGAACCAAATACTGGTTCCTATACTAACAAATATTTGGACAAAAAAAAATAAGTTTATCCTTCAGGGGGATTGGGGATACTATAAATTTCCGGAAGACACTTATGGGTTGGGAGGTTACACAACAGAAGATCAAACCAATCCTGTGGACGATTCCTATCTTCATTTTTATGAATCGGTTCTTAAAAATATTAGCCCGAATTTTTTTTTAGGTGTCGGCTTTCAGACAGATTACCATTGGAATATTGTTGAATCAGGAAATTACGACAGCACAGTTTCTGATTTTTCAAAATATGGTTATAATAGAAAATCAATATCATCTGGTTTGACTCTAAATTTTTTATACGATAACAGACGCAATTCGATTAATCCAAAAAAAGGCTTTTATGCCAATGGGGTTTACCGCAACAATTTTTCTTTTTTAGGGAGTGATAATAATGCAAAATTGTTTAAACTGGATGTGCGCAAGTACATTAAGCTAAATAGGCACAACAACAATGTATTGGCTTTTTGGAGTTATAACTGGCTTTCGTTTGGCGGCAAAACTCCTTATTTAGATTTGCCAAGCACCGGTTGGGATACGTACAACAATACCGGAAGAGGATATGTGCAAAGCCGTTTTAGAGGTAAGAACATGCTTTATTTTGAATCTGAATATCGATTTGGAATTTCCAGAAACCAACTTTTTGGGGGCGTACTTTTTGGGAATGTTGAAAGTTTTACCGAGCCCATCAGTAATAAATTTGAAAAGGTTTTACCGGCGGTTGGCGCAGGTTTACGTATTCAGTTTAATAAACATTCTCGTACCAATTTAGCCATTGATTATGCATTTGGTGCAAATGGTGAAAGCGGGTTGTTTATAAATTTGGGGGAGGTTTTTTGAATTATTAGGGGGGCAAGTTGCATTTCTATATCTCAATCATACCGCAGGTCTTCAGGTATATAAAAAGTGGATCATAAAATTCAGGTAATCCAGTTTCATCTTTCTCATCCCCCGCAGGAATAAAAATGATCATACCTTCTCTTGCTCTTGTCAATAAAACCCTATAAGTATTTAAGAGAAATGTTTGTTCCGATAATGTTCTTGTATTATTCCATTTTGTCCCCGTAAAATTTTTATAATCCCAACCCGTACTTGTCTTTCTTAAATCTGCATCCCAACATAAGATTTGGATTACTATTATTCATCAACAAGGTTTTATGAAACAAGTATAGATGAGTTTAATTTCTTAAAGAACCTTTACTATAAACTGGGTGGGAAGTGATGAAGGATGAGTAGAATGCATAACTCAAGAAATATGCTTAATCAATTTCAAATCTCTTAAAAGATCATATATTAATTCCCCTTGCAGATATGTAATACACGAAACATTTTACATTAAAACTTAATACCGGGATCTACTTTTTATAAATAAATTTATAACCGAATTTAGGATGAATTTTTTGATGATTGTTTCATGAGATACGAAACAAGGCGAGGTTTAGGATTATGATTTACTTTCGAACTTTTAATAACCTGGTTATTACACTACAGTTTTTAATAGCATGAAGAGGGCCCACAGTTGTAATTTGCTTTATCGAATACGCTTAACATATAATCAAAACAAAATAGAACAAATAAAATAAAAATTATGAAAAAATGGATTTTAGCATTTGCTCTTGTTTATAGTTCAGTTTATGCCCAGGAAAATAAATTTGTAAGCTATTTAAAAAATAATAAAACTGTTCTTGACTTAAATGGTAAAAACCAATGGGAGCAATTAAAAAGTGATGCAGAGCAAAATCAATTTTTAATATTAGGAGAATCACACGGTGCGCAAGACGCACAACTTATCGACTTTAGTTTATTGAAATATTTAAATAAAACTGTAGGCACTCAAAATTACATAGCAGAGCTTGATTATGCCCAATCATCATGCATAAACGAATATCTTAAAAATGGCAATGAAACAATTTTAAATAATGTATTTAGGTATTGGGTAAAAAACAAAGCGCAATGGGGGAATTATGATTTTTATAATAAGATTTTTAAAATAAGGGCCTTAAATAGAACCCTACCAAAAACAAAACAAATTACTTTTTCAGGGATTGACAAAGTGCAGGATTTTGATTTATATTTTAAATTAATAGATAAGTTTTTGGGGACTAAGAAAAATCTATTACTGGATTCTCTAAGGGTTATTGTAAATGATACTTATAATGATTCCCAAATAATAAAAATCTCTGATTTTGCTAAAAATTATTTTGAAAAGATTGAAAAAAATAGAATTGAATTTGAGCAATTATTCGGTAAGCAATTACCAATCTTTAAATATTTAATTCAAAACTTAAGTTATAGTAGTACCAAAAAATCTGGCGTAAACAGACCTGAAGCTATGTTTAGGAATTATAAAGAACTCTATTCAATTCTTCATTTTGAAAATAAAAAACTTTATGGAATGTGGGGATATTTTCATTCCCATCAGGTTCCAGTTCAATTTGTTGGCGAAGACTTTGCTTCAAAATTGGTAAGTTCAGATCAACCAAGTGCAAAAAAAGTAATTTCTATTGTCTGTTTACCAATTGACTCAAAATATAATGTGTGGGACAGTAAGAGTTCAACTTGGACAAAGCAACCATTCTCATATGATGATAAGTCACTGTTGCAAGTAGATGGAATAGAAAACTTAAAAGCCTTAACCACCAATAATTCAACGACTCTTTTTAAAATCAATTCACTTAATTCGCCATTTGCTAAGACGGGACAATTATTTAATGGAACTTCTCCTCAAGGTAAACTTATGGGCGATTTTAGGCGTAGAGATTTTGCTTATCAGTATGTTATTTTAATGAGGAATTCTGATTGGTTAAATCCCTTACCAAAAACATTTTAAAAAGCGAACCTACAAAATTGCGTTCTGTGCAAGTGAGGCTGTACGTTGTAACAATTATCAGTCTAAATATTTTACATTAAAGCCCAATGCTGTGATTTACATTTTTACAATTAAATCAACCGCCTTATTCAGCATAAATATTTAACGATTGCTTCGTGAGATACGAAACAAAGGGAAGAGAAAAATAACGTAACGATACTTTTCTGAGACATAAAATAAGTAGAAGAAAATATTATAAAACGATTGTTTCCTGAAACACCAAACAAAGTATTCGTAAGTTTAGTTTTGTACAATATTATAACCTTATTAATTTGTTGGAATAGGCTAATAACGTTAGCACTTTAAAATATGAAATTCTATTAAGGTTAATCAGTAATGAATGATGTGCTTTTGATCTTAAAAAGTTAAATAAGGATTTACTGCTGCGTATAGCCCGCATTGGCAGTAGTAGCTGCTGCACTAATTGAACTTTAAATAATAATAAACTTTTGTGCAGTACTACTACAGAAAGGCGGATACAAATGCTCCTTATTTTTTACTGGCTCATGCTTCTGCTGCGTAAAAAGATGTATGTATTAATCTCCGTATTATAAAAATTATCAGCAATTAATATGGTCCTCTAAATCATTATCTCCTCAACTCCTTCCCACACATATAATTCATTCTTTGCTTTTTCATCTGGTCTTTGTTCTGTAGTGCGTATGGAATAAACAGTTTTGTAATCCATGTTGTTAACGGGCATTTCGTAAGCAAGTATTGCCTTGTAATCTTCTAATGTTATTTCATCATTTACCCATTTTTTAGAAAGCTCAAATGTGAGCATTAATGGCATACGGTTTTTGTTTGTGCCGCCATTGTGTATCTGCGCCATCAAAGTATTTGCTGCACGGGTTATTAAAGTAAATGTAAAACGCTTTTCTACTTCTCCGGTTTCTTTGTTGGGCAGTTCCGCTACAGAATACAGGCCGGGCAGAAAGAATGTTTCCTGATTTTTTAACCCGATAAAATAAGGTATTTTCTTTTTTAAGCCTTTCACTTCTCTGTGTTCATAAAAGCCCGTCATAGGTATTAAGCAGCGCCTGTTTTTTATTTTATACCAATAACTTTTAGGGTCTTCCAAAATCTTGTCGCTGCGGGCATTGAGCATGGTTGCACGTTGCTTTTTATATGCTTCTTCATCCTTTATATAAAAAGGAATGCAGCCCCATTCCATTAACCGGCAATGCAGTTTTTCATCTTCTCTGTTCTTATAAATAATTGGATGGTTGCCGTAATTATGTCCAATGATGTGCACGGGTTCAAAATTCATTTCTATCTGTTCATCAAATATTAAATCAGGAAAATAATCAGCTAACTTTTTAATGTTAACTGTAAAAGAGATATCGTAACACATGGTTTAAGATTTTTCTATTTCTTCAAACTTAACCCGCAATTCCTGTGCCCCACGTTTTAAAAAAACAAAAAGCTCTCCGAATATTACTGATAATTGTGGCCGTATAATTTCATCGCCACCTATGCGCCATGTGGTATTTTTTATAATGTACCGACGTATGTTATCGCTGTATTTTACATCTATGTTTTTTTTAATGGCAGCCATATCTTTTACCACAGACCAGTATATTTTATATTCTGCATCTGGCTCAAGCATATCTTTTAATTTTTGCAGATGTGCAGGATTATTTAAGTGAATTACGGCTGCGTATTTATCTGTCTTTACTGCCGCTTTGTGAATATTGGCTAAACCGATATCATCATAATCTGTAAGTAAAATGGATGCATTTTTTCCTTCTTCAAAGTCACTTAACCCCACTTTGTAACTCTGAGAAACTATATATATTTTGTTTAGCTTTATAAGTCTTTTTATAAACAATGGCTGAAACAATTCGAATGGCTGAAACATTAGTTTTTAATTCTGATAATGTGGTGAATGTTTGTGGTGTAGCAGGGTGATAAATGGGCTGCCCTTGCTTTAAAACTTTTTTGAAAACCCTGTATACCAAACCTTACCAGATCTTTACCCATTGCTTTGTTTACCTTATCTAATGCCATTACAGCTTTTTTATTTTTTGTATTATCTATACCGGAGAACAGGTTTAACTGTACGCTTTCTTCGGGTACAAAACCTCTTAATTCCACACCACATTTCATATATTTAATTCCTTCTTTAAAAATAACTTCAAAACCCTTTAATGCATATTTTATTATTTCAGTTGTACTGTTGGTAGCAGTTTCAAAACGGATAACTACGGAGCGAAAATATTGCTGGTCCTGTGTGCGGTGTGGGTTGGTATGTACAAACACTTTTACCTCCTGTGCTGCACTTTGCTGGTTTCTTAATTTTAGTGCGCAGGTAGCCGCATAATTACTCATCGCTTGTTTTATAATTTGCTTATCAGTTATCATTGACCCAAAAGACCTGCCGGTACAAATATTTTTTTTGGCAGGCGGCTCAAATTCCCAAGCAATAGATGGTATTCCTTTTAACTCGTTGTGTAACCTTAAACCTACCACACTCATGGTGCTACGTACAAAATCTTCGGGTGCATTAATAAATTGCATGGCAGTTTTTATACCGTTTCTATTTAGCATTAATGCATATTGCCTGCCAATGCCCCACACATTCCCCACCTCGGTATACTCAAGCATTTCCTCTATTAAATACTGATTTGCTGCCCAATGCACACCTACTGCTTTGTTCTTCTTTTTTGCGTACCTGTTAGCCATTTTTGCCAACGCTTTTGTAGGTGCAATGCCCACACAAACGGGTATACCCGTATTCTTAAAAACTGTTGACCTTATTTTTGATCCAAGCTGTAGCAAATCGGTAAAAGGCATATTGCCCATATCCAAAAAAGCTTCATCAATAGAATAGATTTCTATGCGTGGTACAAAGGAAGCAAGTGTTTTCATTACCCTGTCACTCATGTCTCCATACAGGGTGTAATTAGAACTGAACATTTTTACGCCATGCTGCTCAATTTGCTCTTTCATTAAATGTGGTACGGCGCCCATTTCAATACCTATTGCTTTAGCCTCATCACTTCGGGATATTGCACAGCCATCGTTGTTGGATAAAACAATTACAGGCTTACCAATTAATGATGGATTAAATACTCTTTCGCAGGAAACATAAAAATTATTACAATCTACTAGAGCGTACATAGTCTTATATATTTTGTATCTATAACTACATTTGTTACCACTCCCCAAACAATCATTTCCATTTCTTCTATAACCTCTATAATAGGGTATTTTTTCTTTTTATTAGCAGGAATTAAATAGCATTTACCGGCATCAAATTTTATATATTTTACCGTGTACCCACCATTTAAAAAAGCTACAACAATATCACCGCTTTTTGCTGTTAGGGATTTATCGATAACTAAAATAGCATTGGGTGGAATGCATGCATCGAGCATTGAATCGCCTTCGCAATAAGAATAATAGGTAGATAGTGGATGGGGGGCAAGTTGTTGGGCAAGGTCTATTCTGTCTTCAATATAATCTAATGCAGGCGAAGGAAAACCTGCAGGAATTTTAAAGTTTGATAAGGGAATTAAAGTTGCGGGTTTTATATTAGCTTCCAAAAATTTCATACTGCAAGCTAATATATTTAGTAAATTAAAAGCTAAATAATTTAGGAATTAGGTTATCATGCTTTACGATTTTTTTGTATGTCACGGCCCGATATTTCTTTTAAAGCCCGATGGTGTATCTTAACAATCCTCAATTATTAAGGTTAAATGCGTAAGCTGTTTATCCATAAAATACCCAAAATCGCTAAATAAAAAAAGCTATTATAATTTCTAGGTAAAGTTATTGAGCAAGCAGGTTTATGTGCAACCCTTTAATTATTTTTTTAAAATGGTAATTGATAAATACCCGGTGCTGCAAATTATCTCTTTACTTTTATGTGCTAAATAACAACTCCCGCACATAAACTTTTTAATACACTCCATGAACAATAAACCCGCCATTACCATTGCCCCGAACGCTAAAAATCCGCTAACTGTAAACCGTTTAGGTTATGGTACCATGCGTTTAACAGGCGAAGGGATATATGGTGAGCCTGCCGACAGACCGGGCGCACTGGAACTTTTAAAAATCGCCATCAGCAGTGGTGTAAACTTTTTAGACACTGCAGATTATTATGGTGAGGATGTTACCAACCGCCTGATTGCAGAAGCGCTTTACCCATACAACAATGATTTGGTTATTTGTACCAAAGTGGGTGCTGCGAGGCTACCTGATAAAAGCTGGACTTTATTTGACACACCTGAAAACCTGCGTACAAGTATTGAAAATAATTTGCGCACACTAAAGCAGGACCAAATACAACTTGTGCATTTTAGGGTAATGCCACACACTAAAACCCCTTTTGAAAAAAGCATGCAAGCCATGTATGATATGCAGGATGAAGGTAAAATATTACATGTAGGTGTGAGCAATGTAACACCCGAGCAATTGCAGACTGCTATTGCATTGGGCGATGTAGCCACAGTGGAAAATATGTATGGTCATGCACAACGAACAACATTAATTAGTGAACATGGCGAAAACCGTGGTGGCGAAGAAATACTCAATATTTGCGAGGCAAATAATATTCCGCTTATTCCTTATTATTCTTTGTTTGCCTCTATGCCTAAAAAGGATAACCGCATTGCTGAAATTGCTGCCAAATACAATGTTACAGAAGCACAAATAAATATTGCGTGGCTGTTGCATAAGTCTCCGTTTATTTTACCAATACCGGGCACATCATCGCTGCAACATTTTAATGAGAACAGGAAGGCAGGAGAGATTGTGCTGACTGCAGAAGACATGGAATTTTTAAATTAAATGGATTAGGATGATGGGTTGTGCTGTAACGATTTTCTCTTTTAGTACAGGAATGGCTTTAATAATTATCTCTATTGGTATAACTTTGCCGCCTAAAATTTAAATGATGAGTGAATTAGTAAATGAGTTTAATGATTATCGTACGAAGATGAACGAGGTAATTTTAAGCAAAGAAAATCTTGTAATAAAAAGATTGTGGAACCTTGATACCAATACCTATGCTGCAGGTGCATTAGATGTAAAAACAAAAGAATTGCTTGGTCTTGTTGCCAGCATGGTGCTGCGTTGCGATGACTGCATAAAATACCACTTGGGCAAAGCTCATGAGCTGGAAGTAAATACGGATGAAATGTACGAAGTGTTTGCTGTAGCCAATATTGTAGGCGGTACTATTGTCATACCGCACACACGCCGTGCTGCCGAATATTGGGAAGCTTTGCAGGGATAGTAGGGAAAGAGAAGTTGTGAGTTGATGGGTGGTTGGTGGCAATAGTGAATGGTTAATGGTAAATAATAATTTCTTTCACCTACTGGTGACTCAAATTTTGCAAGGCTTTATTTACAGTTCCTAATCAACAACATTCTCCTAAGCAATACTGTGTAATATTTATTCATCAGCGCCCATATCAGTTCCCGGTTCCAAATCATTATCGACCGTTGCAGCCTGGTTTAGCCCGGGTTCTTCTGCAGTATTTTTTAATGCATCGTTTTCTTTGGTTTTTATTGGAATTTCAGCATATTTATTTTCCTTACTTTCCTCTTTTAAATGAATATCAGTTTTTACAACGTTCGGCATAAAAATGTTTATAATAAAATAAGCAAACGCTGCGCCAGAGCCTTGTTATTATAAACGCCTGCTACTGTATGAATTTTAAAAACATTTACTTTAAACTTACTCACTGGGAAAGCTGGCATTACATGGCAAAATACATTCCCATAATGCCGGTATGGGGCTGGCATTGCCTACGGGCAGGATCGCTGTGGTTTTTCACGCCATCAAATCCAACCATTACATTTGGAGGATTTGAAGGAGAGACAAAAAGTGAAATGTACAAACAGTTACCCGCAGGCACCTATCCCAAAAGTATTTACATATCTGCTTCAATGCTTTTAGCTGATGTGAAAGAAATGCTGCTGCATAATAATTTTACTTACCCATTTGCTGTAAAGCCCGATGCAGGTATGATGGGCTTTATGTTTCGTCGGATAGGCAATGAAGATGCATTAATAAAGTACCACACAAAAATGCCGGTTGATTATATTATTCAAGAGCTGGCTGTTTATCCGCTGGAAGTAAGTGTGTTTTATTATCGATATCCAAATCAACAACAAGGCACTATTACAGGATTTTTAAAGAAAGAATTTTTGGAAGTTGTAGGAGATGGAAATGCGACGCTGCTGGAACTGATTTTGAACTACGAAAGGGTACGGCTGCGCATTGATGAAATGAAGGCAAAACATGCTGATAACCTACAGCAGGTTTTGCATAAAGGAGAAATATATATTTTGTCGTATGCGCTCAACCTGAGCCGCGGCGGTCGTTTGGTGAGCCTTGCCCATGAAAAAGACGAGCGGCTATTAAAAGTATTTGATGACCTGAGCCATTACACAAAATATTTTTATTATGGCCGATATGATATTAAATGTGCATCGATAGAAAGTTTAAAAACCGGCAAAGATTTTACCATCCTGGAGTACAACGGTTGTGGTGCAGAACCTCATCATGCATATGGCAATGGTAATACCTTGTTTCAGGCTTATGCTATTTTTCTGCAGCACTGGAAAGTGCTGTACAAAATTTCCGCGTATAACAATAAACACGGTTTTAGAAAATGGAATTTTATACGGGGCTGGCAATACCTGCAAACGGCAAAAGCACATTACAGGCTTTTAAAAAAACTGGACGGAGAAACGCAATTATAAAACAGAATTTGTTTTTTTAACGTAGTTTATGATGCACCGTATTTGTTTTACGGGAAACCTAATTATTTATAAATATATGGATCTGGAAGAGGAAATTTTTAATGAATATTATAACTTTTTAGGTAACAAAGCATTTCCCTGTGTGGCTGCTAAAGATGCTATGGCAAAGGCTAATATTAAATTATTTGTTGCAGATAATATTGCCTGTCCTAAAGATGATAAGGCGATACTTGATTTTATTTATGAGTTCATCCATTTTTTCCGCAAAAGCGGAAAGGGTTTCTACAGTGCAGCAATAATATTTATGCAGCCTGAAATATTAAGTGAAGAAATGTTTGATGTGCTATTATGGAAAAGGCTTGCAGCATTAAGAAGCCTGGATGCCTTGCAATATCAGCATGACAGCCGTGTGGCGGCAAATCCTACAGGCAGTAATTTTAGTTTTAGCCTGATGGAAGAAGCTTTTTTTATTGTAGGGCTGCACCCCACTAGTAGCCGGCCTGCCCGTAGGTTTAAATATGCTACACTTGTTTTTAACCCTCATGCGCAGTTTGAAACAATGAAAAAAAATGCCCGTTATGAAAAAATGAAAACTATTGTACGCAAAAGAGATGTTAGCTTTTCAGGCTCGGTAAACCCGATGCTGACTGATTTTGGCGAAGCATCTGAAGTGTATCAATATAGTGGTAAAAATTACGACAGCAATTGGAAATGTCCGCTGCCATTTAACCAATCATAATATGGAAATAATTGAGCCGAGAACCGGTACAGCGTTTATTTTAAAAAAAGGGCAGCTGCTAAAAGTTACAGATATACAGGGCGAACAGGTATCTGATTTTGTATGTTTTAATTTGAATGATAAACGGGAATATTTATCGAGCGGCAGAACAATGGATTATGCTGAAACTATTTTTCTTACAAAAGGGCATCCGTTTTATTCCAACAGAAGCAACGTTATGTTCAACATAAAAGAAGATACGGTGGGCAGACATGATTTTTTATTGACGCCCTGCAGTGCAGATACCTTTAGAATTATATACGGCCACACAAACCCACACCGTGGCTGCTTTGGTAACCTTGTTGAAGCATTGGCCCCTTATGGTATTGAGCCGGATGCTATTCCAATCTGCTTCAATATTTTTATGCATGTAATCGTAGATGGCGAAACCGGAAGGATAGATGTACTGCCGCCAAAAAGTAAAGCCGGCGATTATATTGTTATAGAAGCACATTTGGATCTGTTGATTGGGATGACCGCCTGCTCTGCTGAAATGAGTAACAATTATTCATTTAAACCGATAGGTTATCAAATAGTTTAGTCGTAATGCTGTCATCATTATTATCATACATTTGCCCTCTAAAATTTACGGTAATATGAAGCGCTTTCAAAAGATATTGGTGCTGTGTTTATTTGTTTATATGCCATTTGCAGGCAGTGCATGGGGTGTAACAGGTCACAGAATAGTAGGGCAGATTGCAGATGATTATCTAACCAAAAAAGCAAAAGCTGAAATCGCTAAAATACTGGGTTTTGAAAGTATTGCCATAGCAAGTAACTGGCCTGACTTCGCCAAGAGTAATCCTGCATATAATTATTTATCTACCTGGCATTATGTAAATTTAAAAAGTGGTTTATCGTTTGATGAATTGCAGCATTTTCTTACTGCAGATACTGAGACCGATGCCTATACCAAAATTAATTTTTTGGTGAATGAATTTAAAACCAACAGGCTTTTATCTGCCGAAACAAAACAATTGTATGTAAGGCTGCTGATACATATTATTGGCGATATACACCAGCCTATGCACCTTGGCAGACCAGATGACCGTGGCGGCAATGCAGTAAAAGTAAAATGGTTTAGTGATGAGTCAAACCTGCATTCTTTATGGGACAGTAAACTGATAGATTTTCAGCAATTGAGTTATACAGAATATGCCGCTGCAATTAACCATACCACCCTTGCGCAAAGAAAAGTATGGCAACAACAAACGCTTATGGAATGGATGTATGATACTTATGGGCTTACCGAAAAAATATATGTAGAAACAAAACCTGACCAACGCCTGGATTACCTGTATAATTTTAAATTTATTGCTCCGCTAAACGACCAGCTTGTAAAAGGCGGTGTGCATTTGGCCGGAGTATTTAATGAACTTTTTAAGTAGTATTTGCAATTTAGGAGCATGAGCTTTTGTAACAATTTTTAGCATTATAATTTAAAGTTTATTTGTGCATAAGCTACTACTTCCCATCAGGCAGCCTTTGAGCATTTTTCCTTTAATTAACTTTTGTTTGAAACTGTGTCGTAAATAAAATGTTTTCTAATCGTTACTATTTTCGGCGATGGTTTCAAAAAATCTATATTATTTCTTTTTTGTAAAGCTGCTAATACCTTGAGTCTGTCAGATGGCGATAACTTATAAAAATATTTAAGAAAGTAATTTTCCTGCTTCTCAAAAGAATCAAATTTTTTTATTTTCCGTTCCATAAAAAACTTTTAAAATGAAATTAATCTTCACTTAGCTGTTTAGAATTTTCTTCTCTTCGGATAGGATAGGGAGGAACCCTGTAAAGGACTCTAAAAATCCCTGTTTTCTGCAACCCATTCTTTAATGTAAGTTGATATTTCTCCAAATGTTGTACCCGGCGGAAAAAGTTTACCGGTACCCATTTCATTCAGTGTTTTCATGTCATCTTCCGGAATGATGCCGCCGCCTGTAAGCAACACATCATTCATCCCTTTCTCTTTAAGCAATGCCATTATTTTTGGGAAAACCGTCATGTGTGCACCGCTTAAAATACTTACTCCGATAGCATCAACATCTTCCTGCAACGCAGCATTAACCACCATTTCAGGGGTTTGCCTAAGACCCGTGTAAATTACTTCCATACCTGCATCTCTAAGAGCAGTAGCAATAACTTTTGCACCTCTGTCGTGTCCATCCAACCCAACTTTTGCAACCAATACCCTTACCGGTCTGTTTAATGTTTTGCTCACGCCAAAATATTTTAGTGCTGTAAAAGTACTTTAATTTATGTGTTTTTGTTTTAACAAATATATAGAGCTGGACATTATGAAAACACCGACAGTTATTAATTCAATAACTAAGTTTTAAATAATAATCAGACTGAATTGTAAATGGTCAATGTTTCATTTTTGGATAAAATAACCATTGCATAATGCGATCAATATTTTAAAGATGGCTACTTGTTAATACACACCGAAACTTTGTTCAATTGAAAAACAAATGTAAAAGGGCTGCGTTGCTTAGACGGATATCCTTTTTTTGTTGCTTTTTAACAAAAAAAGATGGGAGGCGGGCAACGAACAAATGTTCAGTATTGGTATTTGTACAAAGCCCCAACTTGTAACCTTTTATAAAGCACTCAAAAATTAAGTTTTATTTAAAAACTTCCAGCGCTTTTTCAATTCGTTCAATAGTAGCCTCCTTGCCAATAGTTGAGGCAATTTCAAACACACCAGGCCCAAACTTTGCACCTACCAACATTACACGCATTGGCAATTGTAACTCACCCGGTTTAATATTTTTTTCAACAGCTATTTCTTTAAAAATTATTTCTATTTTTTCTGCAGAAAAATCTGACTCCAGTTTTATTTTCTCTATAAAATTTATGAAGAAATTATTTTTTGCATCATTCCATTTTGTTTTTACCGATGCTTCATCCCATGTTGTTGGCGAATTAAAAAAGTAACTCGCCTGCTCATAAAAATCAGTTAACAGCGTGCATCTTTCTTTTACAAGATTCAATACTTTTTCAAAATATATTTCATCGGTAACAACAATTCCTTTCTCTTCAAGAATGGCTTTAACCCGCAACCCATAACTTTTAACGGGTAACTTTTGTATCCACTGGTGGTTAAACCATTTGGCTTTTTCAAAATCAAATTTTGCTCCTCCTTTATGTACACGATCCATGCTGAAAGCTTCTATCATTTCTTCCATGGTAAAAACTTCCTGTTCTGTACCGGGGTTCCAGCCCAGCATTGCGAGCATGTTTAAAAATGCTTCAGGTAAAAAACCCAGTTCTTTAAAACCCTTTGTTATTTCATTTGTTTTGGGATCTGTCCAGTCCATTGCATATACCGGGAAGCCAAGTCTGTCGCCATCACGTTTGCTTAGTTTACCATTGCCATCCGGTTTTAAAATCAAAGGTAAATGCGCCCACTGCGGCATATTTTCAATACCAAATAAATGTTGCCAAAGTAAAATATGAACCGGCGCACTCGGCAACCATTCTTCCCCACGAAATGCATGGGTGATCTTCATCAAAAAGTCATCAACCACCACTGCTAAATGATATGTGGGCATTCCATCTGCTTTTAATAAAACCTTGTCATCAACATTGTTTGTATCAAAAGTTATTTCGCCACGTATCATATCAGTAAAAGCTACGCTGCTATTTTCTTCCACTTTTATTCTGATAACATAAGGCTTTCCCGCTGCCAATAATGCCGTAGTTTCTTCGGGTAACAACCGCAAAGAATTGTTCATCTTCATTCTTATACCGCCGTCGTATTGTAAACTTCCGCTGCCCTGTGCTTTGCGTTGCTCCCGCATTTCTTCTATTTCTTCAGGCGTATCAAATGCATAATAAGCATGCCCTTCGGTTACAAGTTTTTCTGCATAGGATTTGTACAAATCTTTTCTTTCACTTTGGCGGTAAGGTGCATACGGTCCGCCTTTCATAACACTTTCATCAGCTTCAATCCCACACCACTTTAGGCAATCAAAAATATATTCTTCAGCACCTGCCACAAATCTTGACTGGTCAGTATCTTCCACTCTCACTATAAAATCGCCACCATGTTTTTTGGCAAATAAATAATTGTATAAAACTGTTCTTACACCACCTAAATGTAAACCACCAGTTGGGCTCGGTGCAAATCTTACTCTTACTTTACTCATAAATGCAAAGATACAATTTCCAAAAAATGGTTTTAATGTAATTCTCCGCATAATCTTACAAAAAAATGCTACGTGAATCAAAGAAGTCTGCTGTAATCTTTTCGCAAAACGCAGAAGCAATCCTAAAAAACGGGAAAGGCAAAAACCTTATTACTTTTTAGAATCAAAAATTACATTTGTCGTATAAATATTTTTTAATGAATGACAAACTTTTGTAGTGTATATTTTAGTGGTACTTTAAGTTTATTTTGCATTATGTTTTATTTTGTAAAATCGCCCAGGTGGTTGCAGATGTTGTACCCGAACAGAGTTTGGCAAATGGACAAACATAAAAAAGAAATTTATTTAACTTTTGATGATGGACCACATGCCGGCATAACCGATTTTGTGTTGGATGAGTTGAAGCAATACAATGCTGAAGCAACATTTTTTTGCATTGGGAATAACGTACTTAAATATCCTGAAGTATATCGCCGTATTATTGATGAAGGCCATTCGGTTGGCAACCATACCCAGCAACATTTAAACGGCTACACCACAACTGATAAAATTTATGTTGATGGTATTTTGGAAGCATCAAATTATATTGATAGTGATTTATTTAGACCGCCATACGGAAAGCTTAAAACTTTTCAGGGTAAAATAATAACTACCCTTAAAAAGCCTTTTAAAATAATAATGTGGACGATATTAAGTGGCGATTTTGATATTTCTTTATCACCACAAAGATGTCTGGAAAATGTAGTCTTTAAAATTTCCAAGGGGGCCATTGTTGTTTTTCATGACAGTGAAAAAGCGGCTGAAAGAATGATGTATGCACTGCCAAAAGTTCTTAAAACCTTAACCGATAAGGGCTACAAGTTTAAAAAATTGACTAGTTTTAATGTTTAAAAATAAGTGGGCTCGGGTAGAAACCCAAGCCCGTTTTTAATCCGTACCCTATGAAAACTGTATCCAAATTAAGATATATATGTTAATAAGTATAATAATATTGAATTTGTTTTTTAACTTTTTTTAATTGTTGTTCATGATTGATACACATTGCCATTTGTATACAAAAGAATTTGATAAGGACATAGATTTAGTAATTGACAGGTCGCTAATAGAAGGCATAACAAAATTTTATCTTCCTGCAATAGATGCCGGCTGTACCAAAAGAATGGATGACCTGGAAAATAAATTTCCTAGTTATTGTTTTGCCATGGCGGGCCTGCATCCCTGTTCGGTAAAAGAAAATTATGAAGAAGAATTATTGCACGTGCAAAACTTATTGGAGCAAAGAACATTTAAAGGTATAGGAGAAACCGGGCTGGACTTTTATTGGGACAAGACTTTTGTAAGAGAACAATATATTGCTCTAAATGTGCAGATTGACCTTGCCTTGAAATATAATCTGCCACTTATTTTACATACACGTAATGCCACACAGGAAACTATAGATGTTGTAAAAAAATATGAAGGGAAAGGCTTGAAAGGAATTTTTCATTGCTTTGGTGGTACACTTTACGAGGCCGAACAGATTACGGGCATGAACTTTTTTTTAGGAATTGGCGGGGTAATTACATACAAAAATTCTGGATTATCCGAAGTTTTAATGAACATAGATATGAAGCATATTGTGCTGGAAACGGATTCCCCATATCTTTCACCCGTACCTATGCGTGGCAAAAGAAATGAAAGCAGTTATTTAAAATTTATTGTAGAAAAACTTGCTTTGGTAAAAGGAATAACTGTGGAGGAGGCAATACAAATAACTACTGTAAACGCTGAAAAAATATTCGGTGCATAAATATTGAAAGTGTATTTTTGTCGCCATTAAAAAGGGAGACGTGTCCGAGTGGCTGAAGGAGCACGCCTGGAAAGTGTGTATATGGGTAACTGTATCGAGAGTTCGAATCTCTCCGTCTCCGCTTTAAGGGACAAATCATTTTTTATGATCTGTCCCTTTTTTATTGTGGTAAATTCCTTCTGTAAAAAATAATTTCTGTAGTTTTCTTATACTTTTTCAGCTCAGCAACTACATGGTCATCCCTCAAAAGTATAAAGTCTTTGTTCCTATTAAGTTTAAGCACATTATGGGTATAAAATTATTGCAGGATATCTGAGTTTTGTTTAAAAAGCCTGCAAATTTAGGTATGCTAAAAGTTACAAAACACACTACTCAAATCGATATTTTTGGAGGATTAGGTGATAGTCTTGATCAAAAGCATTCACTTTATTTGTTAGCCAATTCCATAAAATGGGCGCTTTTTGATGATAGCTTTAAAGAGCATTATAGCCAAAACATGGGAGTCACTCGTATGTAACGAGCCTAGGCGTAGGGGGCAGACAGCCGTGAATTTTGTACACGTGCCGAAGATAGAAACCTTGATCCCGCTGAACTTTACAACAAACTCGGCTTGGCAGAATATGCAACCATGGAAGCATTTGTAAGGTGAAGTTTTTAGGGTACAAATATTTTTGGGGCTGTGGTCGGAGGAATTTTAGTGAACATCTGCAGAGGCTATTCGCTATATCTACGTTCGGCTGCGGTGCCGCTTCTATACTCAGCCCTTGGGCAGGAGAATCTTTTTTCGGCTTTTATTGTGGAGTAGATGGGAGGGTAGATTATCAGTTTTAGATGTTACTTAATTTTGGTAAGACACAAAGATGCAAAGTATGTTTAAAAATTCGTGCGCTTTAACCACCTATGTTTTTGCGCTAATTGTACAGCTTCTAATTTTGTGTGTACATGCAGTTTTTTATAAATCCTTTCTAAATGCCCTCTAATTGTTTTTGGGCTTAAAAATAATACTTCGGCAATCATATTGTAATTTTTGCCTGTGGATAATAAATTCAATACTTCAATTTCCCTTTCGCTTAATTCGTAATCTATTGGTGCTTTTACCTTTTTGGGTGAAGGAATAAAATTTAATAACAAATCTAATGTTCTAATGGCAACAGATGGGCTCATCGGAACACCTCCATCCAGTACATCTTCAATAGCATAAAAAATCTTCTTAGGTTTTGCGTCTTTAAGTACATACCCATTTGCACCTGCATGTATTGCTTCAAATATTTTGTCATCATCATCAAATACAGTAAGGATAATGATTTTTGTTTCTGGATATAGTTCTCTTATTAATGCAGTTGTTTCTATGCCATTCATTACAGGCATATCAATGTCCATTAAAATAACCGAAGGCTTATTTACTGCAGCAATATATTTTTTAAAAAAATCTTCCCCATTGGTAGCTGTAAAAACAATTTCAAGTTCCTCAAACATAGAAAGATTTTGCATAATACTTTTAGTAAGCTCAATATTATCATCAACTATAGCTATACATATCTTCATTATTCAAATGTCGTTTTTTTAATGGTTATAATATTAAGGCAAATGCCCCAATTTATACATTGGCTCGAGTTATTACAAACTGTACGAAGGTTCCTTCCCCTTTTTTAGAATTTATAATAACGCTGCCTCCAAGTTCTTTTATTCTGTTATTAATATTAAAAAATCCATTACCCGTTGGAATTGAAGTTTGTAAAAAACCTACCCCATTATCTTGTACTGAAAAATTAATTTTATGTACGTCCACTTCAATATTAGCTTTTACTTGTGTGGCGGATGCATGCTTTTGAATATTTTGAAAAATCTCTTGAAAAACACGCAGTAAATGCACGGCTTGGTAGGCAGTAATATTTATTTCCATATCACCGTTATTTTGCAAGCTAAAATCAGTACCGCTTTCTTCTGTAAAAATATCCATACTGTATTGTAACAATTTTTGGGAAAATATTTTTAATGTAATAGTACCTTCGTTCAATACCCAAATACTCTCCCGTAATTGTACCATTGCTTCTCTCGATTTTTGTTGCACTATATCTAGCTTAGCTAATAGTTGCTCAGGCTTTTGTTTTTGTACAAATTCTAAGTAATCTAATTGAACAATAATGTTAGTAAGCCTGCTTCCTACGTTATCGTGTAATTCGCTGCTAATCCGTTGGCGTTCTTTTAAAATTTTTTGCTCTACTAAGAGTTTTTGTAACGTTTTTTTATTTTTTAAATTAAGCAAATACCAAATGGTATAAGCAATAAGTAAAATGGAGAAAATTATAATACCAATTTTAAAAAACAAAGTTTGCCACCAAGCAGGTTTTATGTGAATAGGTATATTTAAGGGAGTACACCATTCATTGCTATTGCTGCGTCCTCTTATTTGAAAAATATAATTATTGGGCAGTAAATTATATCTTACTGTATGTTCATTTCCTAAGTTTATCCAACCAGTATCTAATCCCTGCATTTTTATTTGGTAGTTATTTTTTTCTATTTCTGAAAAAGGTCCTAAAGAAAAATCAAACGAAAGCGCATTTTCATAATGATACAACTGCAACCCGTTACTTATATTTGTAAGTGAGTCAATAATTGGTTTTTCATTTATATTAATTTGGTTTATTGTAATGCTTGCCGAAGATTTATTTACAAAAGGATAAAAGCTAGTGATGCCATTTACGCCGCCAAAATATAATTTTCCTTTAGTAGAAATACCATACGAATCCGTATCGAACTCATCGGCTTGTAAGCCATCTGCATCTGTAAAATTATATATTTCTCCATTTGTTTGTATGCATCCCAACCCTCTGTTACTACTATACCAAGCATTTCCATTTTTTTCAAATAAAACACTATAAACAAAATCATTTAGCAAACCGTTTTGTGAGCTATAGGTTTTTAAACATCCACTTTCATTATAAATAAAAATACCTTTTGGGGTAGCAATCCAAATATTGCCGTTGGTACTTTTTGTTAAACATTTTACATAATAGTTTTCTGTTCCTTTTATTAATAGCCATGCATTATTTTTCTTTACATAACAACCATTATCGGTGCCAACCAATAAATTATTTTTCTCATTAAAGACAATGGCATTAATATGAAGATTATTATTTACTGAGTCTATTAAATTCAACTTAAATTGATTTTTTTGTTTTGTTATCTGAAATAAATATTTGCCATGCGAAAACAATAATTCATTAGTACCATGCTGAATCATAGCGGCTTCAAAAGCTACATTTGTATTTTTTGAAAAAGGAAACATTTGAGTAGATAAATCTGTAACAATATTGGTAGTAGTATTTAATACCAATAGTTTTCCATAAACAGATTTCATTATTAAGTTTTCATCATCCATAAATGCCATTGGCCTAATAGATAAGTTAGTTCCTTCTTCTGTGCCAGGTAAGGTAATATACTTCACCCAAATTCCTTTATCATCGAAAATATTGATACCATTATGAAAGCCTGCCATATAAGTATATTCATCTTTTCTTACAGCCAATGAGTAGGTGAGCGAGTTATATTTTTTAGGGGGTTGTAAAAAATTAAATCTTCGCTGCTGCCTATAATACATAATTGATGCATCGCTTCCATCAAGCCCTATCCAAATATTTCCGTTTTTATCTTCTTTTACAGTATAAATTAATTGCCTTGATAATTTTATTGCCGATAGGTTTGACGGAATGTATGGCGAAATATTTTTAGTATTTACATCATACATATACATGCAAGTGTCGCCTGCAAATAAAATATTACCTCTGTCATACACCTGTAATTTTTCATAAGTAAAGCTGCGCAAATAAGACCCCGGAAGATTTTGAGTAGTGATAATTTTTATAGGATGCGCTATATCCGCATTTTTACAAATGCTAGTCATTTTGGTTCCTACTATTAAAAGCTCATTATGAGGTAAGGTGATGCAACCTTTTATTAATCCATTAATGCAATTAGGGTATTTATTTATCTCTATTTTTTCATTAGGCTTAAAACGAATTAAAAAACTTTCAGATGATATATGGCCCGATATCCAAGCAGCACCATCTTCATTAATACTGATACAGGGTTTAAACATTGCCCGTGTTTTACCAATATCTACCGGCAAAAATACAGATGCAATAAAATTATTATTATCAATTCCATAAATTCCATTTTTACCCCAGCACCACATATAATTTCCTTGTTCGATAATGGGTGTAAGTTGATTATCCAACGAAAAACTTTCATTTTCTTTTACTGCAATAATTTTAATTGCCGGCAACTTAGCTTTGGGTAATACCAATGTTTCATCTGTATTAAAAATCCATAAGTTACCTTGGTTATCTTCTTTTATGTAAGAACAAATACTAGAACTTTCTGGATTTACATAAATATTGGTAAAACTGTACCCATTAAATTGTTGCACACCATTGTTAGTAGCAACCAACCATCTTCCGTTTTTTGTGTAGCAAATGCTTCTGATAGTATTGGAAAGTAACCCATCTTTTGTAGAATATTTTTTAAAAATTGTTTGCCTGATTCCTTGTTGGCAGTGGCCTTGCAAGGAACTAACCAATAGCATTAGCCTAAAAATAATCTTCATTTTTTTCTTTATAAAGGAAAGATACCTATTAAGAGCAAATAAAAAAATAGGGGCATTTGCCCTATTAAATTATTAGTTAATTTATTTCTATTTGTTATGTGATTAAATACCGGGCAACATGCAGCTGCTAACAAAACATATCTTCTTCTTGTCAATCATTTTTTGTACAAGTTTTTCTTTAAAAGCTCAAGGCACTTTTAGCAATGACGCCGATGCTCCTAAAATAAAAGAAATACAAACAGCTATAGTAACACTGGTTCAAGTAGATAATTTTTCCAATCAAAAAGGAAATCTTTTAGATACTTATAAAGCCAATAATAAATGGGTTACTACATATCAACCAAATAATTTATCGATGAATATGTATGCAAATGATGCAAGTATTACAGAAGAAAATGAAACAAAAAAATATTTTTATGAAGCTACATATAATAATAATCGTTCTATAAAAATTGCTTACAACGCTTCTTTAATCAAATTTCCCATTGTAAAACTGATCAAAAAATTGACTGTAATAATTTTAATACGCAGTTAAATATACCCACTGGTGGGTATGTAATTGTAGTATATATATTCTTGCTTTGTAAATGAAAGAATCGATAATTAAGTCAGTTTCACAAATATTTCCAAACTAGAATTAAAAATATTTTAATAACATAAAAAATAAATATAAAATGAAACATGCAAAACCACTATTTACTGTACTTGCAATAGTATCCATAGTAATTTTTTCTTCTTGCAAAAAAACTTCCACAACTGTTGACCCTGTACCTGCAGCAAGTGGAGCATTTACTTTTAAAGTAGATGGTGGTGCAACTATTACGGTAGATAGTGCAAACGCAGCAATATATAATAGGATTGGATTTGGAAGATTTATTGATGTGTATGCTTTTAAAGGCGGTGCACAAATTTTAGAATTTCATTTTGCTCCCACCACAGGTGTAAAAGATGCAGCCACTACTTTACTTTCTTACTTAACTAAGACTCCTCTAAATAGTTATGATTCTCAATCAGGCTCTTTAAATTTAATTACCTGCGATACAGTTACAAATAAACTTATTGGAGATTTTAATTTTGTTGGCAAATCATTTAACAGTAATGAGATAAAAACAATTACTGAAGGGCATATGGTTGTTACAAAAATTATAAAATATTAAAAGAAGTAATTAAATTTTATTTCGGTTGGTGAAGACATCAACTGATAAAATAAATTTTAAATTATGAAAAAAATCTTTTCAATTTCCATTTTCATCTTATGCTGCATTAGTATAATTAGTTGCAGTGAAGAAGTAAAAAATTTTAATGGATTTGCAGATATACACAATAAACCAAACAAGAATGTAAATAAATTTTACGCAGATATTGTAAACATAAATAAAGTAGATACCATTTTATTTAAAAAAGAATTAGATACACTTTATGGTTTGATGCAAAACTGTGTAAATGATTTTAGAAAAGATACCGATGATGTGTACGACTATAATAAAGAACTCTACCAATGCTATCTAACATTAGATAGCACCATATTAAGTAATGTTACTGATGTAAGAAATGGGTATAAAAAAAAGCTAAGCAAACAGGAAGAAGATTTGGTAATAGATAAAATGGATACTTATGGTAGTACCATTAACCATTTGGATAGTTTGCTGACAAAAAGCCAAGAGAAGTTTAAAGCAGATAATAATTACAGATAATTATAGATTTTTTTAAAAACAAACATACTAAACTCAACATGAAAAATTTAAAGATAACAATCGCTATGCTTGCAATAGCATCAATTGCGATTTTTACATCTTGTAAAAAAACGAGTTCAACAAATTCTGCTGCAAGCAGCGGTGGCTCAGTAACAGCCACTATTGGCTCAGTTTCCTTTAATGCTGCTTCTGCCAACATTTCAAAAGTGTCAAACATAGTAACCGTGCAAGGTGCCCAGGCAGATGGAAGTTCAATACAAATACAGGTAAGTGGACTCGGTTCACAATATGTACCAACAGCTGCCACTTACAACCTAGACCCTACTGCTGGCAACAATGGAAATTTTGTAGGCACAGCTGTATACATGGCTCCCGTATCAGGTACTACCGCAGGCAAAACTTATGCCTCCGGCGGCTGCGATGCCAGTTTACCAAGGGCAGGATTTGTACCAAATGGTTCTATAACTTTTACAGAAATATCTGCAACAAAAATTGCAGGAACATTTAAGTTTAATGCAGCACAGCTAAATGATTGTGGAGATGTGAAGGTAATTTCTACAGGTAGTTTTAGTAAAACATTTTAAGATTGTAAATCTAAACATGATAAAAAAATATTTAAGCCTTTTTGTTTTTCTTTTTTGCATTGCTACACTAAGTTTTGCCCAAAATAAAAAAACAACAAGCAATATATTTTTAAGCTTTTTAGATGCTCGTGAAAATGAATTTAAGGATATTAAAGGGGAGTTTGTCAGAACAGATTCCGCACATTCAACTAATTATTTTGCATGTACAGAAACTTTTGGAGCAAAAGTAGAAGCAATTGTTTACGATAATATAAACCATACCAACAGGTTTTATAGTTATTTCGATTACTCCGATCAAGATGAATTATTGAAGTCTGCAAATGTGCTTACTGATTTATTAAATATTGTTAACAAACTGGTAAAGGAGGGTTTTGGCCAATTTAAGGTAAAGATTATAAAACCGATTCCGGTCAGCTGGTTACTGAACTTACGGATAGAGAACGAAAATTAGTAATGCAAATTATAACTGCTGCCGAGAATAAATCATTGAGCATTATTTCTTACAGTAGTAGTTATGGTAAACCTTAAATACAAAAAAAATTAATCAATAAAAACAGTAAGATGAAACAAAAATTTTTATTATCAATAATGACAATATGCTTAGTTGCTACAGCTTTTGCACAAGAAAAGAAATCTGTAATGGGTACTATAGTAAGTATTATAAAAGCAAGGCAAAACGAATTTATAGACATTAGGCAAAATTTAGATGTTGCCTCTTCTGATTCTATAAAAGAAATTTATGCAAGTAAAGAAAGTTTTGGTGCGGCTACAGAATTTATTACTTACACAAAAAAGCAACCCGGTAGTGTATTTACAAGTTTTTTTGATTATAAAGTTGGGGATGAACTAATAAAAGCTAGTGCAGTGTTAGATGAAGTATTAAAAACTGTAAACATTCTGGCCTACAATAGCGATAAAGCTAAATACAAAGCAAGAGACTATTTAACTACCGACGGCAAAGATGTAACTGACATGACAGATGCTGACAATGGATACCTAGTCATGCGATTGGTAACGGGTAAAAATTTAAAATCGATGGGGCTATATTTTTACAGCAGTACTTATGGTAAACCTTAAAAATACAATCATGAAAATAACAATAGCATTATTATTAATGGCAATTTCAAATATTTTGGTTGCACAAAATTTATGTCAATCAGGTGATTGTATAAATGGTTATGGTAAGGTAACTTATGGTAATTATGGAGTGTATGTTGGCAACTTCATTAATGGTAAAAAAAATGGTGAAGGAATGTATGCCTACATGTTAGGGAAAGATACAAGCAATGTATACCGAGGTAATTTTAAAGATGATGAATTTTTTGGAAAAGGAAGTTTTCATGTAATACCATTTTGTGTATACTCAAGCGATAGCTGGACGGATAGTCAAAATTTTACTACAGGCAAAGAAGTGAGGGATGATACAAAACAAACTTATAATGGCGCTTATGTAAAATTAAATTTTGAAAGAAGCAATACGGCCACGACCCAAGCTGCTACTAATAAAACAGCAATCAAAATATTGCCTCCTATATCTTATAAGACATACATTTTTAAAACACAATGCAGCAGCCGTGGCAAAAACTTTTATGTAATTTCAAAAATTACTGCAGATATGAACAGGCATCCTTTTGATGAAATTAAGTATGAAGCTACCCATCTTATGAGTAACAATGGGTGGTATGCTATGAGTTCTACAGATTATTTAGGGCTTGAAGAGGATGTAAAAATAAACGGAAAGCCCGGTAAGGATTATGTGATATCTGAAAGTGGTTTATATGAATTTAAAAAAAATTAATTAGTTATTAAATTGATCATCCAAAATAAAAAAAATGAAAAAAAATAAAATATTACTATTTACTTTTCTGTTCTTTTCCTTCAATGTTTTTGCACAAACATTTTCTAAAGAAGACAAAATTAAGATAAAAGATATTGGAATATCAGTTATAGATTTAATAGCATTAGCTCCTAAAAATTTTGAGGGAATGCGGGGGGAAGAATATGATAAAACTGCAACAAATATAATGTACAAAGCTACAGCAACGCCTAAAATGCATGCAGAAGAATATTACATTACTTACATACCAAAAAATAAAAGGAATTATTACGTTGCTTGTTATAAAACCCGGCACAGCAACGATATTGGCATAGTATCAATTATGCGTTTAGCAGATGTTGATAGTAAATTTAAATTTGTAATGGATAAGGTTAACGAAAAAGATACTGTTAGTGGTACGCTGTATTTTGATGAAGCAAAGGTTGGTAGAATGATATTATATTCAAAAATTGATCTACTTACTTTTACGGTTGGATTGTATGATGATAAATTTACGCTAAACTAAAAATAAATGAAAAAATTACTATTTACTATTGCTTCAGATTTAATTCTGTGTTCTGCATTTTGCCAATCTAAAAAAAGTGAAGCAGAGCTTTTTAAATACAGTTTTGTAAAATGCATATCTGGCGATTGCCAAAATGGTAAAGGCGTTGCTGTTTTTAAAGCTACTGCCGATTTAAATGCTCCGGTATTTAACCGTAGTGATACAGTAACTTATGAGGGCAACTTTATAAATGGAGAAATGAATGGTGATGGAATTTTGTATCGCAGCGGAGGTTATTACAGTGGAAGTTTTAATAAAAGTTATTTTGTTGGAAATGGAATGCAATTTTATACTAAAAAAGTGAACGGTAAAATTGAACCCGACAGTTCTAAATTAGTACAATTCTATGTATGGGATGATGATGGGTGTTTTAAAATGGGCGGTATTCAAAGAGATGATTTGAAATATTCAGCATCTCAAGACGGTGGCAACAATAAAAAGCATAAAAAATTTTGGGGTGATCCAGAAGTTTACAACAAAAACGAATGGATATTAGAACATGTAAAAGCTTTACATGCATCCAGCACAAAAGTATACACCACAGAAGTTGAAATGGGTAATAATATAACCCATGCTGTAAAAGATATTTATCTGGCAGAAGGTAAATACTCAGAAGTTTTTAACACCGACATGATCGGCACACTAGCTCAGGGATATAAAAAGTATTTTGTTTGTGTTAATGCTGAAAAATTTGCCAAAAAATACCATATCCCTTTTGGGGTAAGTTATTTTTTTCAACTTATAAATGATAAAAACCAGGTAGTAAACCAGCAAATAAAACAAAGTAGTCTTAGGGGTGGCGCATGTTGCAATTTTGAAATATTGCCCGATGGAAAATATACCATTCAAGTAGCATACGACTATCATAATGTATCAAGCGGTGGCGAGAGATTAAATGCGCTAAAATTAGAATTTACATTGTATTCCAATGATTTTATTTACAGAAAATTTATGAAAAATTAAAACGATAAAAATGAAAAAATTAATTACAGCCGTTGCGTTTTGCGTAATATTTACAAATGTATTTGCACAAAAAAATTTTAATGTAATAAACTTTACTGAATTTTTAACCACATCCGGCAATGGAAGTATGCTTGACTATGGCGTGTTTGCTACAAAAGAATCTAAAAGCAAACTCGCTGTAGATAATACCGTTGCAGTCGGTACAATAAATATCAATACTATCGACTCCACTATCACCATAAAAGTAAGTGGAAAGGCAGATGCAGTTTATAAAATATCTACAATATACAACGAAGAAAAAGGTCAGTATAAAAGCAAAACACTAATTATCGCTTGCAGAAATAGCAGCAAAACATACTTTAATTTTAAAATTGAACGAACAGATAATTTAAAAAAAATGAATATAATGTATGTAACATTATTAGAGCTTAACAATGATGGGTACAAATTTACCTGCACTTACTTAAAAGATTTATTTCAAAAATAATACAATGAAAAAATTTATAAATTTTGTAGCAATTTTAATTTGCACAACCACTTTTGCCCAACCAAAATTATCTCCATTAGAACAGGAAGGAACTAATTTTTTTAAAGAAGGTAACAACACAAATGCAATAGCATCATTCGAAAAAGCTTTGGTACAAAGTCCCAATAGCTTATACAGCATTAATGCCCTTACTACTTTATACCACAATGTAAATGAAGAGCAAAAGGCTTACGATATGGCTGATAAAGGAATAAAACTATCGGGCAATGCTGCAAACTTTGTTTATGCAAAAGCTCGTGCTGCTACCTTTTTAAACAATGCTAAAGATGCACTTTCAATAATTGAAAATTATTCAGTAAAAAACAAGGCAGACTATATGCTTTTATTTGTAAAGGGAAATGCATACAATCAACTTAATGATAAGCAGCAAGCACTTTCGGCATACACTCAAAGCATTACAAATAATCCGGAATTCTTTAATAGTTATTTTGAAAGGGCAAAAGTATTTGCAGATTTGCAGCGCTACCCACAAGCACTTAAAGACTATGACAAATGTGCATTGTTAGATAAGGAAAATGCAGATGTCTATAATTCTTTAGGTATTGTTTTTTACAAAATGGGTAACCTTGATGATGCACTAATTAATTACAATAAATGCATAGCCTTAGAACCAAGGCAGAGCTTTGCACTTGCAAACCGTGGAGTGCTGTATCGGGATAAGAATTTAATTGATAAAGCTGTTTCAGATTTTGATGCTAGTATAGCTATAAACCCAAAAAACGATGCGGCTTATTTTGAAAGTGCTATTCTGTATGATAAGGCTAAGAATTATCAAAAAGCTTCAACGATGATTAACAAGGCAGTCGAATTAAAAAATAACATGTCAGTTTATTATGGCGAACAAAGTAAAATTTACAATGCTATAGATAAATATGATGATGCTTTAATTGCAGCAAATAAAGCACTCTCATTAGATCCCCAAAATCCTGACGGGTATTTATTTAAATCTGCCGCTTATTACAACAAAGAAAATTTTAATGAAGCAGTAAAAGTTGCTACAGAAGGTATTGCCAACTTACCTAATTATTATTTGCTATACAGCATGCGGGCAGCTTACTACAGGGCATTAAAAAATAATACACTTGCAGATGCAGATGAGGCAAAAGCAAAACAACTTGCATCAAAATAAAATCATATGAAATTCTTTTTGCTCCTTCTTTTTTTATCTGTAACCAACTTTGGGCAGGCTCAATGTAAAAGTGGTAACTGCACAGACGGGAGAGGTACGTATGATTTTAGTTGGTGTTTGTACAAAGGGGATTTTAAAAACGGCAAGCCTGAAGGCAAGGGCACAATGAAGTATGATGATTATACATACACTGGCAACTTTGTAAATGGGCTAGAAGACGGCGAAGGAGAAATTACAAACAACAATGGCAGTAGAGAATCGGTGCAATATAGCAAAGGAATAAAGCAAGTAAGTCACTTAGAAAAAATAGCTGCTAAGGATTACAAACCTTTAAACCCAAAAGATGAAAATTGCATAAGTGGCGATTGTGTAAATGGTTTTGGTACTTATGTATACGCTAGTGGTAATAAATATGTAGGCAATAGAGTAGATTATAAAATGGAAGGCAAAGGCATCTTTTATTTTTCTAACGGAGAAAGATTTGAAGGTACTTTTAGTAAAAATGAAAAAAGTGAAGGCACTTATTTTTATGACATTGGCGCCACTTATAAAGGTACTTATGATAGCAAAGGCAATCAATTAAATGGAACTATTACTTCTAAATACGGTATGAGTTTTCCTTACATAAATGGTAAGCCCATTATACCACCTAAACCTCAAATAGACGAAGCTGCAAATGATAGATACAATAAAGATCAGCCTGGTGGCAGTAACTCACGAAAATCTGGTGTGCTTACATTTTGCCCATATTGCAGCGGCACTGGCAGATTAATTGACAGAGTAGTTACTGGTTCTACATACGAAACTACACATTACAAAAGCTGCTCAAAATGTGGTGGTCAAGGTATGTGGATGAAATAATTTTTCTTAATTCTTAGCTTGTTTTTTATAAATAACTTCTATAAATGCGTGAGGTTGTTGTGTATATTAAAATACCCTCTAGTGGGTATTTTAATATTTAGTACAACAGCTTAATTTGTGGTATAAATTAATTGTATGTAAAAGGTTTTATACAAATTTTTTTGGTTAACGAATGCCATAATCTTAAAGAATTTAAAGATAAAAATTATTAAAATCTACATTCATACTTTTAAATATTTTAAAAAATAAACCTAAAAAAATGATACATCATCAAAAACAGATCTTTCTTATTTTTTCAATAATGGTTATAAGTTTTGGTATAAAAGCACAAGGAAAAACCAGCAGTTCTACATTTTTAGATAAGACTATTTTTTCTCTAAGATTTGTAAAAGCCTTTTCTACAGTTAACAACGATAAACAGTCATCCAATATTAATAATTTGTATAGCAAAGGTTTTCAAGCAAAATTGTTGTATTTAATTTCTGAAAAGTTTGCAGTAGCTGTTGAGCCGATAATTCATAATAAAGGATATACCAACGGTTCCAATAAAGTAAATATTACTTACCTAGATATCCCTTTAAATATAGAAAGAATAAAGTTTAGACCTTTTATAACACCGGAGGATTTTTTTACAATTGGATTAGGTTTTTATGGGGGTTATGCAATTAGTGGTAAAAACGTAAATGGCTATAATAATACTACCCAAAATGTAAAATTTGGGGATGCTAAAACGGATGAACGCACAAGGCTGGATTATGGTATAAATTTTAGTACAACCCTGGCCCTTGCTACATTTATAGAATTTGGGTTTAATGCACAGCTTGGTATAAATAATGTAACACCAAAAGATTTACAAATAAATGGAAATAAAACTACACTTACCAGTATGGGTTTATTCATAGGTGTCAATACAAATATTTTTAAAATGTTTAAAAAATAATTGTTATGCACAATCTTTTAAAAGGAACATTAATAATAATTGCCTGTACAAGTTTCTTTAACGCACAAGCTCAGCCATTATCTAAAGCGGATTTGCTTTTTATAAAAGATATACAAAATACCATTGTAAGCATGGTAGATAAAGTAGATGATGGTTTTGATAATTATATTGTAGAAGGGGAAGTAGTAAAAGATAAAGGGATTGTGCAGTACCCCTCGTCATCTATCGAAACAATGCATTGCATGAATAGCCTAGTATTAAAAAATATAGATAGCAGTGCTAATTTATTAGCTTTTGAATACAACGCATTAAAGCCAATTAACCTTATATATAAAGCAGTAATTGGTATGCCAAAATTTGCTGGTAACATGTGGACGTTTAAACAAAAAATGGATACAGAAAAAAATACTGTAGCCAAATATCTTTATTATGGCGATAAGGCAATTGCTTATTATGTAAAACCTAATAATAACAACTTTTTTTATTTTTATTTTTTAAATATTCCAAAAGGTAATATAATAGCTGATAACGATGCCCCCGATACTTTTATGAGCGACCTTGATAGGCAACTTGATAGCATAGATAATACCATACTAAAACCCGATACTGTAAAAATTGGAATTCTGCAAACAGCTTTAGCTGCCTTAATTGAAAAATGCAAATTTGGTTTTAAGGATATAGTTTTTGCCGAAACCACAAGAGATGAAAATTTAATATACTATCAAGCTGCATTTCAAATACACATGAAAGCTCAAAATTGCCAGGGTATAAAACTTTTGCCAAGTGGTGGTAAATATTTTTTATGCAGTTATACAAAGCAAGAAAATGTAAATATTGCTATTAAAGCAATTGAAGGTTTACAAGCCCGAATCGACAGTAGTTGGCAGATAGAAGATATGGATATGGGAGATGCAAATTTAGTTGGTAAAAAAATTTTTTATCAAGGGAATTATGCAGCTTACACCACTTATATAAAAGATACTAAAGCGTTTTACATTGCCGTAAAAGACCAAACGTATGTAGCAGAGAAACCTAAGGCAAAACAAAAAATTGTAAGTAAAAAGAAAAAATAATCACCCTTAAATTCTTTAAAAATGAAAAATAACTATGTTATTGTTTTAGGTACTGTTTGTATCTTATTGTTTAGCTCTTGTGTGAGTAAAAAAGTTTTAAAAACTGAACAGGATAAATACAGCCTGTTGCAAACAGAATATGCCAAATTACAGGACGACCTGAAAAATTGTAATACCCTTTCGGCTGAAAATTTACAAAGCAAGGCTGTATTGGAAGCAGAAATAGCCGGTCTTAAAAAACAAATGGATTATTTAAAAGAAAATAATTCTACCGCATTAAAGCAACTGGAAAGCCTGTCTGTTATTAGTGGTTCGCAGGCAGAAAGTATTAAAAAATCGCTGGATAATATTGGTGCGAAAGATGCCTACATACAGGGCCTGCAATCTGCCATTAGCCGCAAAGATTCTTTAAACCTTGCACTGGTTACCAATTTAAAAGGTGCCATCGGTAATATGGATGATAAAGACATTAATATTAAAGTTGATAAGGGTGTGGTATATATCGACATCAGCGATAAACTGTTATTTAAAAGTGGCAGTTTTGACGTGAGTGAAAAAGCAGGTACCGTTTTGGGCAAAGTAGCTGCCGTTTTAAAAAATCAGCCTGATATTGAATTTATGGTGGAAGGCCATACAGACAATGTTGCCTATAAAGGAAATGCTATGCTGGCAGACAACTGGGATCTGAGTGTTAAAAGAGCTACCGCTGTGGTACGCATTTTACAAAACCAATATGGCCTTAACCCGGCTAACATGACAGCGGCAGGCCGCAGCGAATACAAACCTGTTACCGACAACGGCACCGCCGAAGGCAGGGCCGCCAACCGCAGAACAAGAATTGTTATTTTGCCACAACTTGACCAGTTTTTTAAATTACTGGAACCAAAAAAATAATGCCATCTGCAATATTTAAAAAGAGGCTGTCTCATAATTAAAAAATGGCTTTGAGATTTGCTTAAATGACATTCCCTCTCCGATAGGGATCCGAATAAAAGGAGGCTGCCTCGTACTTATGAGACAGCCTCCTTTTTTTATGAACAACAATTTGTAGTTTTTCTTTGGGCATATGTTGAACCTGTAATGTGTAAATGTGTTATTTATTAAAAAAATTGCAAAAAGTTAGTACCTGGTACCCGTCTGCACGCCTTGTTTTATTTTGCAAAAACCAAGGGTAAAAGGTATGATGATAAAATTGCAGGCAGTTATTAAAACTGGTAAACTTATTTACTT
>ENA-OFCI01000014-OFCI01000014.1-metagenomes-genome-assembly--contig:-NODE-14-length-123332-cov-29.342619_pt1 | contig 123332 bp, 95 predicted proteins | sample MGYA00153391_OFCI01 | MGnify analysis MGYA00153391
GAAAAAAGTCTCTTATGTTCTTTTACCACATAATGTTACTATTTTGGAGATGTCTAATAGCTAAATCCGAAGCCGAGAAACCGGGTTTTTTCCCGAATCTGTGGGTTGCAACGAAGTATGTATTAAAAAACCCGGTTTCTGAGTCCCCAATCTGCGCTTAAAAGAATCCTATGGAAACTCAAGAAAAAACTTCTCTAACAGCGGAACAATATAAACAGAAAATGCAGCGTCGCCAAGAGGTACAATCTGAGCGCATCGCTAACTCGTCGAAAGAAAAAGGTTTAGTGATTGTCAATACTGGTAACGGGAAAGGCAAAACTACGGCGGCTTTGGGTATGGTAGTGCGATCGCTCGGTCATGGATACCGCGTCGCCATAGTACAATTTATTAAGGGAGCTTGGGAACCCGCAGAGAAAGCCGTTTTTGAACTCTGGGAAAAACAGCTAGAATTTCATGCAATGGGTGAAGGCTTTACCTGGGATACGCAAGACAGAGACAGAGATATCGAAACAGCTCAAAAAGCCTGGGAAAAAGCCCTCACTTTTATCTGCAATCCCGAATTTAAATTAGTGCTGTTAGATGAAGTCAATATAGCATTAAAACTGGGTTATTTGCAAATCGAGCAAGTGCTCTCCGGGTTAGAACAAAAACCTGAAGAAACTCATATTATTTTGACAGGTAGAGGCGCGCCACCTGCACTCATTGAACGGGCAGACTTGGTAACAGAGATGACTTTAGTTAAGCATCCATTTCGAGAACAAGGTATTAAAGCTCAACCAGGTATTGAGTATTAATGTTGTTTGTTTTTCCTGTCTTAAACGCACTCTGACAAAGCACGCAAGCGTTGCCGAATGTGCCATCTGCGCGTCATAACGCGTCTTTGTAAAAAAAAACGGTTTCACAAGCCCCCACGCGTCCAGGAATATTTTATTCAGGATGAAGAGTCCGAATTGGGTGCTGATTAGGAGAGGACTGAAGTTTTGACTACAAACCGTATTTATGTTGCTTGTAGTCAGGACTTTTTCCCCAATCTGAAATATCAAATATTTCCTATACTGGCAAGATTAGAGTAAAAGTTGACCCGTTGCCAAACTCGCTACTCACAGTAATTTCTCCCCCCAGCATCTGAGAGTATTTCTGCGCTATTGCCAAACCCAAACCCGTACCTCCGTACTTGCGGGTAGTCGAAGCATCAGCTTGGGTAAAAGGTTGAAATAACTTTTGTAGCTGTTCTGGAGTTATCCCAATTCCCGTATCAGTACACTTAAAAATTAACTGTTCAGAATCCCAGCTATTCTCGTCATGTTTAATTCTTTCAACGCTAAGTGTAATTGTCCCTTTCTGAGTAAACTTAGCTGCGTTGCTGAGCAAATTAAACAAAATTTGAGTAAATTTAGTTTGATCGGAATGCAATTGACCAATATTAGGAGGACACTCCACTTTCAGGCGATTGGTGTTTCGCAAAAATAGCGGTTCAACAGTTCTTGCTACATCTTGAACTGCATCGGAAATGTCAAAAGTTGCTAATTCAAGTTCCGCATGACCGGCTTCAATCTTCGACAAGTCCAGAATATCATTAATTAATGTTAGTAAAAGCTGCCCTGCCTTGTGAATTCTCTCCAAATCCGACACAAAATCTGCTGCGCCCAAATCAAAAGCTTCTTCTTGCAGAATCTCGCTGTAACCGATAATTGCATTCAGAGGAGTTCTCAGTTCGTGGCTCATGTTAGCCAAAAACTGACTTTTCGCTAAATTAGCTGCTTCTGCGGCTTCCTTTGCTTTGTAGAGTTCTGCTTCGGCTTGCAAGCGGTCGGTCACATCATGAGCCAGGACTAATTCAGCATTTCTGCTATCAAATATCATGGTATAAGAAGTAATTTCTACCTCAATAATTGTGCCGTCTTTTTTCTGGTGCTCCCACACACCTGCAAAATCAATACCTGCATCTACTTGGGATATATTTTCTAACAATCTCGACAGCTCTTGGGGGGGACGAATGTCCGCAATGGTCATGTTGAGAAATTCGTCGCGAGTGTAGCCGTAGTGCTCGATAGCAGCCTGATTGACGGCTATAAATTCTAGAGTTTCTAAGTCATAAACCCACATCGGATGGGGGTTGTTTTTAAACAAAAGTCTATAGCGTTCTTCAGAGGCTCGCAGTTCGACTTCGGCTTGCTTGCGCTCGGTAATGTCGCGGACAACAGTGCAAATAATCTCGCGGCCGCCGTAGGAAATCACGCTGGCGCTTGCTTCCACGTCCACGCAGGAACCGTCTCGGCGGCGGTAGAGAACTTCGCCAATTCTGAATTGTTTGTCCGCCAGTAGCAGCTCGATGTTGCTGTCAATTAGGTCTTTAGAGTAAGCGATGATATCGTAGATAGTTAGTTGCGAAATCGCCTCAAGGCTGTAATCGAGTAAGTTTCTAAACGCTGTATTGGCTTCCAAAAGGCGTTTGGTTTGAGCATCCCACAAGAAAATGCAATCTGTAGCTTGCTCGACTACGGCTCCGTAGCGGGCTTTTTCTTGAAGTTGTTCGCTTTCGGCGATCGCGATCGCCGAAAGCATTCCGTTGATAGTATGAGCAAGGTCGGACAATTCGTCTTCGCCCGTCACGGACAGCCGCAGTGAGAGGTCTTGGCTGCTGCTGACGCGGTTAACCCCTTTTGCCAAACTGCTCAACCGAGACAGCACCAGATGCTCTAGCAGTAGCAAAGTGCAGCCGACAAACCCCATTCCCGCGAGGATTACAGACACCAGTAGGTATAGCAAACTGGTTTGACCTTGCCGATATGTTTCTCTGGGGATATCTACGCGCAACAGCAGCGCCGGTTGATCGTAAATATCCCGGATCAGAGCGTAACCCGCGATCGACTCTTCGCTTAAAGCACGTACCAAAATCGGTTTTTTTGCCGACAGTTTCTCCCGCACTTTTTGAAAGTCGGCAGGCAATTCAGGCTCATTAATACTGTGTACAATTAATGGCAAGCGAGTAATTTTAGAAAGCTTCGCAATACCCGCAGCATCCAAATTGCGCCCGAATACCAGGGTGCCTCGGATCGGGCCGGTGCTTTTAGTCGTGAGAATTGGCCGGGAAGTAATCAGTATTGGTCCAGACGGCAGCAGCATGATACCAGCGAGGCTGCTTTTGGCGTTGGGGTGCTGCAACAGCCGATCGTTGAGAGAAATGCGCCGTTTTAAGGCGAATGGAACAAGCGTCAGTTTCAGCTTTTCGGTGTCTAAAGCAGTACCGTAAACAATCTTGCCAGAAGTATTGACAAATAGGGCAATATTAACTCTCAAATTAGCCAGTCCTTCTGGAACTAAATTGGAGGCAATGAATTCCGAGTTGCGGTTTTGGATGAAAGCGTAGGTGTCATCCCAGGCGGACCAGTCGGCAAAGCGCGAGTTGAAGTCATCTGCGGTTTGCCCGAACACGCTGAGCACTCCCTTGACAACCTGTGTAGCTTCTTGTTCCTCTGCTTTGAGAAGGCTGCTCAAAAGGATGCTGGAGGAAACAGCATACAGGATACTGGTGAGTCCAGCGATGGTAATGCCAACGATCGATAATGTCTTCCGACGCAGTTTCATCTTGCCGTGTGTGTGGTGTCCGTCCGAAATTTTCAACTCAGAAGCAATTTTACTGCTGTTTCAACCATGACGGATGGCGCTGCGCCTACCGTCATGGGCTACTTTCCCCACACCTGCTGTTGGTGAGTTTCCTTACAAATACCCAAGATACGCCGATCGTTGTCGCTGATGACAGAAATTGGGTAATACTGTTGCAGGTTTACCGAATAAGGAGAGCGACTACCGTCGTAACTGTCTACTACTGTTAAATTCAACTGAGTTCGGTCAAGAGTGCCGTAAAAACAGTAAAAAGCAGACCGAGGCAGATAAAAAGCCCCTACTACCTTACTCTGCCGCATTTCAAATACAAAATATTCTTTTTTAATTTCATCGGGCTTGCTGGACTGACCGTAAAAGTGTATTCCGTCTGCTAAACCTCTGCTAGCGGTATCTGGCGCACGATTTGGGGGGGATTGCGAGCCCAAAACGCCGGATTTGATCTCCGAGTGCACAACTCGGCGTGGCGGGAATCCAATGCTGAAGTTACCGGGCGAGAGGGCAAGGGCGATCGCAATAGCTTCTAAACTGCCTGTCAATATCAAATAATTTAACACCACTCTCCTACCCCAAAATTTTAAATAACTGCCTCGAATCAACTCTTGTACCAGTTTCAAAAAGCTCGTAAAGAAACTGGGTATTTGACTCAAGGCTGACTATTTAATTGAAGTCCCGATCGCCAACCCGGTTCTTGAACGTGAATCTAAGATTAGTTTAGAAAAGTTTTCCTATTTATCTAAAGCGCGATCGATCGCTCAAATAATACCATTTTAGATATTAGATTTAAAGAATTGGAAATCATATCAAATCCGGTAGCATCGGAATGATATAGAGGAGACGGCAGTGCCGTGTCCCTACAATTAATCTGGCGCTGCGGTGAAATGGCACGTGCAGTGTCCGGCTTATCATAAAGAGTTCAACCGGAATTGGAAATCAATGATGACTACTATAGTTTGGATCGCCGACTTACAGTTGCATTCTTTTTTGAAACTGGTATGAAAGTATCTATCCCAGCGCCGTGGCTTCACAAAAAAAGAGTTGAGATTTTACCCAAAATCTCAACTCTTTGAGTGACTAACTCGCTAAATATTCTCGGACTTGAGATTGGCGGCGCCGCAAGTGGGCGAGGGCTTGATGTTCTAGCTGCCGCACCCGTTCGCGGCTGAGACTGAGCCGTTCTCCGACTTTCGCCAGCGACATTTCGGTGCCGTCTTCCAAACCGAACCGCAAAATTATCACATCTCGCTGCTGGGGGGTAAGTTCTGATATCAAAGTATTGAGGTCTTGCCGCAGCAATTCCGAGGTAATGTAATTGTCGGGAGATGCAGTTTCGTCTTCTAAGAGTTCTTGCAGTTCCGTATCTTGGTTATCTCCTACTCGCAAGTCCAAAGAAACTGGATGTCTTGCCATCAGTAGGTATTCCCGAATTTGGGAAGGGTGCAGTTCCAAGGCGGAGGCAATTTCCGCAGGCGTGGGAGAGCGGCCAAATTGCTGAGTAAGTTCCCGCTGCACTTTTTTGATTTTATTCAGTTTTTCGGTGATGTGAATTGGCAATCGAATGGTGCGGGCGTGTTGGGCGATCGCACGGGTAATTGCTTGCCGAATCCACCAGTATGCATAGGTAGAAAATTTGTATCCCCGCATCGGGTCAAATTTTTCGACTCCTCGTTCTAAACCGAGGGTTCCTTCTTGAATTAAATCCAAGAATTCCATATTGCGTTTCTGATATTTTTTGGCGATCGCGACTACTAGACGCAAATTCGCTTCAATCATCTTTTGCTTGGCGCGCCTTCCTATTTGCAAAATCCGATTCAATTCAGCTTCTGTCAACTCCATCTCCGCAGCCCACTCTTCGGGAGTCAGATCGCGCTGCCATTCTTTGACAAGTGCTTGTTTTGCTTCGATTAATTTCATCATTTGCTGTACCTGCTTCCCGAAAATAATCTCTTCTTCTCGGGTTAGCAGAGGTACTCGACCGATCTCGTGCAGATAGGTACGAACCGTATCCGTTGAGGAGTATGGCCGGGTGCCCATGCGATCGGCTTTCACTGTTTTGGTTTTCGAGGTTGTGGTGGACATGGGTGAGTATTGCACTCCTTGTAACAACAGATAAAAAGTTGGTGATACCCTGTCCCACTTGTAAAAGTGGGATGAAGACTGCGACAGGGGAGATGTTTCCCCTCCTGTTTATCGATGACGATCGGTAGAAGCTTGTGGTTGGGGATTACTTTTTCGCTGGATTTTCCAGTAATCCCCGTCGATTTTCGGTAGATCCCTAGCTTTAACGGCTAGTTCAAGGCGAAGTGAATTTAAGTTTACTTTTCTCAATATTATTCCCAATTTTGAGGATCGTAAAGGGTAAAAACCTCTGTCTTAAGGTAAAGATTCTACATTTTTCCTTAAGGTTTTCTATTCCTTGCTGGTTTTAACTGCAACTCAACTTCACAATACTCATGCAAACAGACTCAGGCAATTCGAGGGCTTTTTTGCTCTCTGTTCCATCATCGCTTGAATTTTTCTCACTGGCTAGATGCTGCGATGCGAGATAACCGAACCCGATCGCCCTATTAGTTGGCAGTAACTCTTTAAAATATTTCTTGACATTTTTATTAAAATATGCTAACCAATTTCTGCTGTGAGTAAGTAAGGGTGTATAAAGGCTGGCTGTTGGGCTGTTTGATTTGAATTGTGCCACTAAGTTTAGCGATATTTAACGTTAGCCACATCCATACTTTGTGAACTTAGGGATGAGGGGTGAGGGGGTGAAAGGGGAAAACCCATTACCTAAAGCCGGAGGAATATTTTTTTTTGAATGTCGATCGCACTTTCTAATTTATCGATTTCACAAAAACCACCTATTTCGGTGATTGTCAGCCTCCGGGAAGCAATCGCAACGCTTAATTAACAATAAATAGGCGCTAAAAGTTGTCAAACTAAAACCCTAGATCCATCTTAGCGGCTTCAGCCTCTGCAAATACTTCTGCGTCGGGCATTTCTTGCCAGTCAATATCGCCAATTTCCCTGTAAAATTGCTCATCGTAAGGACGAGTTTGCACGACTACGGGCATTGGTACGGCGTGCCCCAAAACTAATGCTTGCTGTTTCGAGTCCAGTTTAGCCAAAACCGATCGCAAACTCTGCCCTCCCGAAACACCCGTAAAGATAGCATCAATGTCCTTATCGTCGTTTAGCAAAGCTGTGATGCGGGTTCCGACTTGCGACATGACTTCGGCGTCGATGCCTGACGGGCGTTGGTCTACAATCAGTAGAGTCACAAAGTATTTTCGCATTTCGCGGGCAATTGTACCGAAAATAGTCGATCGGACGATCGCCGGATCGAGAAAGCGGTGAGCTTCTTCAATGGTAATCACTAACGGTTGCGGGCGATCGCACGGATTCTTACTCTGCAAAAACTTCTCAGCTTTCCGCACGTAAGATGCGTGAATACGACGAGTAATCACATTTGCTGCTAGCATATATGACAGCAAATCTGAGTGCGAACCAAACTCAATTACGACATTCTTCCCAGCATCCAAACACTGCAAAACTTCAGTTACATAATTTTTGGGACAGCGTTTGCGAATGTATTTCAAATCGTTCAATCGCTCTAACTTCCGCTGCAAAGCCATAATCGAAGACTTGTTTCCCCGCTTTTCTTCGCAAAACATTTGGATATCTTCGTTGGTCATTTCCAGCAACTTGTTGATCCAACCACTGCCCAACTCGTTGCGCAAAATAATCGCATTTTCGATACTAGCTTCCGACAGATTCAACTCTCTCTGTACGAGCGCGATATCTTCCACTTCAATTTGCTCGAAACTCAAATACAATTCTTGAGCGTCGCGCACTCCCCGGCGTTTTGTCGATTCTGGATCGAGGGTATAAATTTGAATCTTGTCTGGAAACAACTGCCGTAAACCTTTAACTGTGCTGAACTGTTTCCCTTCCGAAACCGCTTCCCAGCCGTACTCCGAGTGCATATCAAAAATTAGATTCACCGCAGCTTGTTTGCGAATAATTCCCGACAGCAACAAGCGCGTCAAAAAAGATTTTCCCGTTCCCGACTTGCCAAAAACTCCGTTACTGCGTTCCACGAATCGGTCTAAATCCAAGCAAACAGCCACGTCCATGTCAATCGGTTTGCCGATCGCAAAATTGCGACGGTACGGGTCATCTTCCCAGCCAAAAACCGCCCTAAAATCGGTTTCTTTGGCATCAAACACCTGGGAAAAGTGGCTGGGAATAGTTTTGACCGGCAGCAACTCAATATCAGCGCCACTTTGGGCCTCAAAAGAACCCAAATTTCCTAATGCCAACTTTTTTTCGGGGACTTCGCGGGCTTTCGGGTCAAAAATTGCCTGCTGTTTTTCTCGTTCCGCAGTCAGCATCAACATCGGCGATAGTTGGATCGTACCGTAGGTGCTGCTACCGGCGAGCACTGCTAGGAGAAAATCGTCGTTGGGATTGGGAGGATTGGATAAAATGCGAGCGCTGGATGTTCCGAGAGACACGTCGGTGAGCATACAGAAAAAGTGCGATCGGACTCCCCGCACTACTAAAAATTTCCCCACCCTCATATCTTCCACCGAGACATCGGCGTGGAGTCGCACTTCTAATCCCTTGCTCAGGGAACCTTGAATAACAGAGCCTAACGGTCGATCCATTTTAGATTTTAGATTTTAGATTTTAGATTGTTAAGAGTCAACAGTTAACAGTCAACAGTTAACAATCAACTAATTACCATTCCGATTATTCTAGTGGCAATTCAAAGAAACTCGGACTCAAGTCTATATCAGTCAAATCCGTTTCGCTCAAATAAGCGTCGGTCAAAGATACCCCTTTGAAACTTGCGCCTTTGAGGTTAGCACCTTTAAGGTTAGCACCTCTGAGATTAACTCGAAATAAATGAGCATCGCTCAAGTCTACCTCAGTTAAATCTGCTCCCTCCAAATTTACCCGCATCAAATCTGCTTTTCTGAGGTCAGCTTCGTTTAACTTAGCGCCGCTAAGGTCAGCTTTTGTTAAGTCTACACCTCTCAAGTCTGCGCCGCTCAAGTTAGCAAACAGCAAAGTAGCTCCGGTAAAATCTGTTTCCCTCAAATCAGCATCGCTTAAATTAGCACCGCTAAGGTCGGCCCTTGTTAAGTCTACACCCCGGAGGTCAGCAGAACTCAAGTTTACTTCGTGCAAAATTGCGCCGCTTAAATCGGCTCCTCTCAAATCTGTTCCCTCCAAGTTTGCACCTTTTAGGTAAGCTTTTTTTAAGCTGGCTCTGCTGAGGTCTACATTTTTGAGATTGACTGAACTTAAGTTAGAACCGCTCAAATTAGCTCCACTTAAATCTGACCCGTTTAAGTCGGCTCCAGTTAAGTTTACTCCTTGCAGCGATACATTGGGAGCAATTAAATAAGCTCCGGCTTTCTGGGGGTCAATGTCTTCGGAAAATAATGTTTTGTTGCTATAAACAGCTTTTTCTAAAATGGTGCCGCTCAAACTTGCTTCCCTTAAATCCGCTCCGCTGAGGTTGGCTCCTACTAGGTTTGCCCGATCGAGTTTTGCTCCAAATAAAATAGCTTTGTATAAGTTTGTCCGCCGCAAATCGGCTCCTTGTAAATCGGCTCCGGTCAAATCTACCATAGCCATATTTAATCCGGGGAGCGAGGTATTGGGAGCTAGCAAAATTGCTCCCATTTTGCCTGGGTCAATACCTTCGGGAAAGACGGTTCGATTGTTGTAAACAGCTTTGTCTAAAATAGCGCCGGTCATCTGAGCACCGCGAAAATCGGCGCCGCTGAGGTTGGCTCTGGTTAAGTTGGCTTCATGGAGATTTGCTCCAACTAAATTGGCTTTGATCAAACTTGCTTGTTGGAGGTTGGCTCCGGTGAGTTCGGCTCCTACGAGAGTAGCTTCTCGGAGGACAGCACCAGTCAAATCGGCTCTGGTGAGGTTGGCTAAATTTAGAAATGACTCAGCTAAATCGGCCCCGCCCAGATTCGCCCCAGTCAGGTCAGCTTCAATCAGGTCTGCATACCTGAGAATAGCCTCGCTGAGGTTGGTTTCTCGGAGGTCTGTTCCTCTGAGGTTGGCTCCCCGGAGTTCTGCACCGCCAAGGTTGGTGCCTTTAAGGGCTTGTCCTCTGAGGTCGAGTCGGTGCAGAAAGTCACCAACGTTCATGTCCATGTCGATTTGCCTCTTGATTCTTGACCCTAGCTTGACATTCCGAGGGCTTAATCGGGAATAGGGACAAAACTATAGATTTTTTGAGGTTTGAGCCGATCGCAAATTCCGACTAATTCTGACAAAGGAAATGTCTCGCGATCGAGCTGAACTTGCAGGGTTGTGAGCGGATCTGCGCCGGAGGAAACCATCAATTCTAATGTTTGCAAATCCGACCAGGTGGCGATTGCGCCGAGAATTTGGGCGATCGCCTTGACGTAAGGATGGTTTGTTTGTTCATACCAATCGGGGGCTGCTAGTCCAGCTTGATCGAAGCCGAGATGAAAGATTAAGGAGTTTTGTCCAAAAAGGGCTATTCCCACCGGTCGCGCTTCTTCTTTCAGCAATAAATCATGAGTTGCAGCCAAATAGCGCAGTTTTTCTAAGTGTTCATACCGATTAGCAATTGCAGATTGCCGTCCCGGAATTAAAACTTCTTCTCCGACTTTCCCCCCTTGGGGGGGGTAGGGGGGGGTGACTTCTTCCTTCTTCCTTCTTCCTTCTTCCTTGCTTTCGTCCCACTGAATCGCCACTGTTACTAAATAAGTTTGCAGCAGCATATGACCGAGTTTTTCAGCTTTTGTTGCCAGATAAATAGAGTTATAATCTGTGGCTTCAATGAGTAGAGGGACGCGATCGACTACTTCAATGCCGTAACCTTTCAACCCAGCGATTTTGCGCGGGTTATTGGTAATTAACCGAATTTTTTGCACTCCCAAATCGTTGAGCATTTGTGCTCCGACGCCGTAGTTCCGCAAGTCGGCGGGAAAGCCCAATCGCTCGTTGGCTTCTACCGTATCGTATCCGATATCTTGCAAGGAGTAAGCTTTTAGCTTATTAATCAGTCCAATGCCCCGACCTTCTTGGCGCAAGTAAACTATGATGCCGGAACCGACATTTTCGATCATTTTCAGTGCGGCTTGCAGTTGCATTCGACAGTCGCAGCGCAGGGAACCCAAAGCATCGCCCGTCAGACATTCCGAATGCACCCGTACCATGACTGGTTTGTCTTTAAATTCTGCTGGATCGCCCTTGACAACGGCAACGTGTTCGGAGTTGTCTTTGGTGTCGCGGTAGCCGTAAATCATAAAGTCGCCGAATTGAGTCGGCAATTTGGTGACTGCTTCGCGGCGGACAAATCGATCGTGCTTCAGTCGGTAGCTAATTAAGTCGGCAATGCTGATGATTTTGAGGTTGTGGGTTTTGGCATACACGATTAATTCTGGCAACCTCGCCATCGAACCGTCGGGGTTTTGAATTTCGCAGATCACGCCACTGGGATACAATCCGGCGAGTCTGGAGAGGTCAACCGAGGCTTCGGTGTGTCCGGCGCGTTTGAGGACACCACCATCGATCGCCCGCAGGGGAAAAATATGTCCGGGACGGCGCAAGTCTTGAGGTTTGGTGTCCGGGTGAATCGAAACTTGGATAGTCTGGGCTCTGTCTTCGGCGGAGATGCCGGTGCTGACACCGTTGACTGCATCGATGCTGACGGTGAAGGCAGTTTGGTTGTTGTCGGTATTTTTGCTGACCATCAGGGGCAATTCGAGTCGATCGAGTCGATCGCCCGTCAATGCCAAACAAATCAAACCCCGCGCCTGTACAGCCATGAAATTGATGTTGTCGGGCGTGGCGAATTGGGAGGCACAAATGACATCGCCTTCGTTTTCGCGGTTTTCATCATCGACTACTACGAGCATCCGACCTGCTTTGAGGTCTGCGAGGGCACTGTCAATTGAGTCAAATTGAAAGGATTGAGTTGAGGTGTTGTTATTTGGCACTGAGAATTTCAAGCTATAAACAGTAATGTTATGGAAATAGAATCTATTTTTGATTGTAGCCTTTTGTTTCCGGCAGGGACATTTCCCAGTCCAGATGAGTTTGACAATATTTCTAAACTCACTTACTATAATTATTGCATTTTGTCAACAAAATATCTCCCAAATATTTCATGAGCTTGACTAATATCACAAATATTTTAGGTAAACCGTACTTCCAAGCTCCTAATTGTTTAATTTATAACATGGATTGTTTGGAGGCAATAAAGTTACTGCCAGAGGAACTTGTAGCTCTAACTGTTACCAGCCCGCCTTACAATATTGGCAAAGAGTATGAAAAATTATTGCTGTTAGATGAGTATTTAAACTGGTGCGAGCAGTGGATAGGGGAAGTTTACCGGGTAACGGTCGATCGAGGGGCGTTTTGGCTGAATTTAGGTTATTTGTCAATGCGCGATCGGGCAAAAGCTATTCCGATTGCCTATCTGCTTTGGGACAAAGTGCCTTTTTATCTGATTCAAGAAGTTGTCTGGAATTACGGCGCGGGAGTTGCTGGTAGTAAGTTTTTTTCACCTCGCAATGAAAAGTTTCTCTGGTATGTAAAAAATCAAGACAAGTATACATTTAATTTGGATGAAGTGCGCGACCCAAATGTGAAATATCCGAATCAGAAAAAGAACGGCAAGATTAAAGTAAATTTAAAAGGCAAAAATCCGACGGATGTTTGGCAATTTCCAAAAGTTACGTCTGGGAAAAACCGAGCTTCAAAAGAACGCACTGCTCACCCCGCTCAATTTCCTGTTTCTGTTGTCGATCGCATCATCAAGTCTTCATCGAATTTAAACGAAATTGTTTTAGATCCGTTTATGGGTTCCGGGACTACAGCAATTGTGGCTCTGGGTTTGCAGCGACAAGTTATTGGATTTGAAATCAGGGCTGATTATTGTGAGATTGTGGCAAATAGAATCGATGATTTTTTGAGGGAAAAGGAACTCAGAGAAGCACAGTTATCTTTATTCTAGATTTGGTAATTGCAGCAATTTATAACGTTCAACAGCAGGACTTAATTTCGCTTGTTGCCCGGTTGCAGCGGCTTGACCTTGCCAATCTTCTCGGTCTAACCATCCAAATCTGACTAAATTAATCTGCGGTTCTTGTGAGCCTTGAACGTTTTTGTTAAATTTCTGGAAATTAACAACAAGGTAGTAGCCAGATTTATTCTTCTTTCCTTCTATACCAGTAGTGCTTAGTTGAGTATAACTGCGATTTCCATACGTATTACGATTACTTGAAGAGGTTTTAATCTCGATCGAGAAGCGCTCATCTACAAGACATACCATATCTTTTTCAGTAGCATTTTCTTCACGACGCCAAATTTCTGGGTATCGCCTAGCCAATTCTAATGGGATGAGTTCGTGTAAAAAGTATCCCATAATTTGGGGTCTGGGAAATAAATCTACACCTATTTTATAGTTTTTGCTAGTTAGATTAGATTCAAATATTTCTCGCCAGACTTGAATTACTACTTCATATATTTCGTTGGGGTTAAGTGGATGTATCTCTATCAGTTCCCGAGTTTTTACTGCCCAATCTTCTGTGGCAAGTCCCGTATAAGGTGAAGTCATTTACTCTATCCCCTCCAACAATTCGCTTAACGGTACTCCCAAAGCTTTAGCTAGACGCACAATATTCAGAAGTGCAACATTTCTCTCACCACGTTCAATGCCGCCAATGTAATTTCGATGCAATTCTGCTAGTTCAGCTAACTCCTCTTGGCTTAGCCCCCTAGCTTTTCTTAATTTCCGAACTTGTTTGCCAAATATTTTAAGCTTTATATTTTTTGTCACTACAAAAATGTAAAGCTTGTAACGGCTTTAAATCTACACACTATGAGTGTTAATTTAAAAAGAATTGAATCAACTTGACAGATCCAGCACTGTCAAGCCATTTTTCTGGTTGATCGCACTTCCCAGAAAGTAGCGCTATTCTTAAAAATTGAGCAATTGCCAGAAAAGTTTCGCAACTTTAAGCAGTTAAACAATGTACTCTAAAAACTATTCTCGGCGGGGTTGAACGCTTTTCCACAACTTCAAATATTCAGGTCGAACAGATTCATCAATCTCTTGAGCCAAGCTTTCAGGTAAACCGAGTGTTCGGATCAGTTCCTGTACGTCCGCCAAATCCTTAAGCCGATCGGGCGCTGTCAATCCTGACGACAATTTGAGTTCAACCAAAGTCGTCAGCCGAACCACCCTAATCCCGTCTAACTCAACAGCAGCCAACGCCGGATCTGGAAAACTAACCGACTTAGGTTTGCCGTCGCCGGGAAACTCCCCTGACGTGATAATTTCCACTGATACCCCCGTCGAAGCATCTTTAAACATCTTGGTTGCCCCTGTAAATGCAGGTACAAAACCTCTGCCTACTAGGGACGATCGAAATGCCTCTAAACCTTCAGCAGTCATCAGCAAATCTACATCTTGAGTAGCTCTGACGTAACCGTGAATAGTTAAAGCCATGCCGCCAATTACTGCGTAGTCGATTCCAGCCCTGGTGAGCCTATCTTTTAAGTTTTCCAGAGTTTGATATACTTTGCCCTGCTGCATAAAAAATAAGTCGAGTTCGATAATTGACTGCATAGTTCAAATTTCACCAAATAAAAAGCCCTCAACTTTGTGAGGGCTTTGCGATGCCAAGACGGAGATTTGAACTCCGGACACGTGGATTTTCAGTCCACTGCTCTACCAACTGAGCTATCTCGGCTTGTTTTTTTACGCTTAACAACCTTAGCAGACATATAGGGATTTTAGCAAGCACTTTTCTAAAATAATTTTTAGAGCGCTCGGAACCGCCCACCTGTAATCTAAAAGCTGCACGCCTAAAAATTGAAAAATCGCAATGACACAGCAAAATCGCAGCGCGGACAAGAGTCTGTTTGTCTTGGGCCTAATTTGGCTGTTGGGGGCAATTAGCGATCGACTCTGGTTTGCCCTTGATCGCTCCATCCCCGCCTGGGATCAGGCAGAATACCTTACGAGCACCCTGAATTATTTGCAGGCGTTGCAGCATCCTCAGTGGTTTTCCGGGGAGTGGTGGACGAATTTCTGGCTGCTTTCGACGAAAATTCCACCATTGGTGTATATCTTAACGGTGCCGTTTTTGCGTATTTTCGGTACTGGGGTCGATCGGGCAACCCTCGTTCATTTATTATTTAGTGCAATTCTGCTCGCCTCAGTCTACAGTCTGGGCGTCCAATTATTTAATCGGCAAGTGGGTTTGTGGGCCGCTGCAATTTGCGTTTTATTGCCGGGACTTTATCGCTTCCGCTTGCAATTTTTGCTCGACTTTCCCCTAACTGCTGCGATTACTTTTTGTTTCTATTGTCTGACAATGTGGAAGGCTTCTGAAGGAAGAAGGAAGAGGGAAGAAGTCACCTATGACACGGATGTTGACGCGGATAGCCGAATTAATTATCGGAGACAGGGAGAAGTTTGGTCTCTTTCTCCGTCATCTTTCTTTTGGGCGATCGCCTTTGGCATTTCTCTCGGCTTATCAATATTAGTCAAACATACTACTGTATTATTTCTGTTTACCCCGATTGTGTGGTTGGCTGTTGGTGCTGTGCGACAAAAAGCTTGGGGAAGATTAGGTCAATTAGCTGGTGCTTTGTTGCTGTCGGCGGCGGTGTTTGGCCCTTGGGCGAAAACGAATTGGCTGTTAATTTTGACTGGGGGAAAACGGGCAACGATAGATTCTGCGATCGCCGAAGGAGATCCGGCACTCAATACGATCGACGCTTGGATATACTACGGTCAACATTTACCCGAACACGTTTCTTGGCCTCTGCTACTTATTCCCTTAGTCGGGTTGATAGTTTATTGGCGTCGTCGGCAAGATAGTTCGTCAATATTTCATATCAACTCCTGTCGTTGGCTGGCTATTTTTTGGGTTGGAGCTTATTTAATTAACTCACTAAATATCAACAAAGATGACCGATATGTTATACCTTATTTACCAGTTTTAGCAATCTTTTTAGCCTATTGTTTGACTCTATGGCCTCGCAAGTGGGGGTCACAAGTTCGCTGGGGAACAATTGGCTTAGGAATTGTGGCAATGCTGTTCCATATGTGGCCGTTGGGAGGTGCTGTGGGCAATAGTTTGGTTCAAGTTGTCAGTCCCGGCAATTCTAGCTATCCTTACTTGGGGAAAGAGTGGCCGCACCGAGAGGTAATTGCCGAAATTATTGATACGGAACCTTATTTGCAATCGACTTTAGGGGTGTTACCTTCGACACCGGAAATCAATCAGCATAATTTGAACTATTACGGTGCTTTGGCGAATTTTCAGGTTTACGGGCGGCAGGTGGGAACGAATTTAAAAGAAGTGCCGCAAGATGTGCGATCACTTTCTTGGTTTGTCACTAAAACTGGGCCGCAAGGTTCGATTCGCGATCGGATTAAAAAAGCTCAAAATGCTGCGGTGGCGATGATTGAAAAAGGCGACAAATTTTTGTTGCAAAAAGCTTGGACTTTGCCTGACAATACTAATTTGAATCTTTATCGCAAGCGGTTGCAGCCTGTGGAAATACAGCCGTTGAATGACGCGCGATCGCAAGTACAATTAGAGCAAGTTACTGTCGCTACAAAAGCAGTTCCGGGAGTGGCGCTGCCGGTAACTTATACTTGGTCTGGGCCTTGGCAGCAGTTGCAGTCTGGTTTAGTGTTGGTAACGTGGCAAAATCAGCAGTCGGGCGATATTCCACCGGGAAAGACCGATCGCATTTTACACGATCGCGCGATCGCCCAGGGGACTTTGCATCCGGGGATTCTGGAAGCCGATAAATTTGCAGTCGGGTTTCGGATTGTCGATCGTACGGCAATGCTTCCTCCTGCTAATATTGCACCAGGAATTTACAATCTGGAAGCTACTTATCTAAATCGGAAAACTGGGGAAACTTATCCGATTAATGTGCCGACAGTTAGTGTTAAAATTGAGGCAGAGCCTCTAGATATGCGTTCCCAGGCAGAGCCGGGGAACGAGAAGCCTGAGTTAGATTTGGTAACTCAATTACGGGCGATGGCGGTTAATTTACCCAAAGGATTGCCAGGTTTAGAACCAGTGTTCGAGCAAATTGGACGCATCAATCAGTACGATCCAATTCAAGATTATACCGTTCAAGCAGAACAAGCGTTAGAATATCGACTGAAGCAGGAACCGAATAATCTAGAATTCGCTTATGCTTTGGCATTTTCTCGGGTGTTGCAGCAGAATGTCGAAAGTTCGATCGCCGCCTTAGAAAAAGTCACTCAACTCGACTCACAAAACCCTTACGCTTACGCCTATCTCGCTTTCGTACACCTGTACGGCTGGCATCCAAAAGCCGCTCAAACAGCCTTAAAACCCGCTCTCATCCTCAACCCCAACCTACCGGAAATTAGAGTTTTAAACGGTGTAGCCGCACTCTTGCAAGGGAATCTCATTCAAGCATGGCAAGATTTGCAATACTTGAAAAAGTTGAAAATTTAAGAATCTCTTTAATTGTGGCACGGGCCAAAAAGCCCGTGCTTCTAATACTAAATCCTGGTAACATACCCCCTTTATTGTATGGTAGGGTGCGTCGCTCGATAAATAATTGCCAGTAGCGAGAATTGTCGGTGGCGACGCACCCTACGCATTCATAGAGGATAAAGGGGTTTTCTTCCCCGGATTTGGTATAAATCTGTAAAAAATAGAAAGCCAATGAACCAACTCAGAATTGTCTCCCTAATTCCCAGTGCTACCGAAATTGTAGCAGTTTTAGGATTAACCGATGCCATTGTGGGCCGTTCCCACGAATGCGATTATCCCCCAGAAATCCAAAATTTACCAGTTTGCACTCAGCCTAAATTCAATCCTGAAGGAACTAGCAGCGAAATTCACAACCGCGTGACAGAATTGTTGCAAAATGCCCTCAGTGTCTATAAAGTAGAAATAGATACTTTAGAAAAATTGCAGCCAACTCACATTATTACTCAAGCTCAATGTGAAGTCTGCGCTTGTTCTCTAGCAGATGTTGAACAAGCAGTAAGCACGCTGGTAAATAGCCAGCCGGAAGTTATTTCTTTGCAGCCGAATTTGCTAGCAGAAATCTGGACGGATATTGGGCGAGTTGCAGATGCTTTGGGCGTAGATGGCAAAAGTACGATCGACCTTTTGCAATCCCGGATCGATGCTATTATCTTAAAAACCGAAACATTAACCGTTAAACCCACAGTAGCCTGCATCGAATGGATTGAACCTTTGATGGCTGCGGGTAACTGGATTCCCGAATTAGTGGCTATGGCGGGAGGAAATTCGCTGTTTGGAATTGTCGGCCAACATTCCCCTTGGTTAAAATGGGAATCGCTAGTAGAAGCTAATCCCGATATAATTATTTTCATGCCCTGTGGCTTTGATTTAAACCGCACTCGTATCGAAGCAATGCAAATAACCAAATATGCAGAATGGTCAAATTTGAAAGCAGTAAAAACTGGGAAAGTTTACATAAGTGATGGGAATGCTTACTTTAATCGACCAGGGCCAAGATTGGTTGATTCGTTAGAAATTTTAGCAGAAATTATCCATCCTGAAATCTTTGATTTTGGCCACAGAGGTGAGGGTTGGCAGCATTGCCTGTCATAGAAATCAGGACACAACATTGTTGTGTTCCTACAGAATATCTGTATTTCACCAAATATTCAGTTAATGGCAGATGATATGTGTAGGGAAACGGCACTGCCGTCTCCGGGGCTTCGCGTTCATTATGTGACATAAAAATCAGGACACAACATTGTTGTGTCCCTACAGAATATCTGTATTTCACCAAATATCAGTTAATGGCAGATGATATGTGTAGGGAAACGGCATTGCCGTTTCCTGACTTTTGGTTTGGGTTAATTGAACCAAATCTGATATCAGTTGATCCCAAAACCGTTAGTTCTACTTGGCATCAGCGGGGATCAAAACTTTGTCAATGACGTGAATAACACCGTTGCTAGCTTTGATGTCAGCTTTGACAACATTAGCGCCACCGACGGTCACTTTGCCGCCAGCGACTACTACTTTCAACGGGGTTTTTTCAACAGTCGGCACATCGCCAGACTTCAGGCTGGTAGAGAGAACTGCACCAGACACAACATGATAAGTCAAAATCTTGGTAAGTTTGGCTTTGTTGGCGGGTTTCAGCAAATCATCCAAAGTGCCTTTTGGTAAAGCAGCGAATGCGGCGTCTGTCGGTGCGAAAACAGTGAAGGGGCCTTTTCCTTGTAAAGTTGGAACCAATCCTGCGGCTGTCAAAGCCTTCGTCAGAGTCTTGAATTGACCGTCGCCAGATGCAATAGCGACAATATCCTTAGCCAGAGCAACTGATGCCGGTGAAGCAGCAGTTTTTACAGTGCTTGGAGCTTGTTGAGTTTGAGTTGCATTAGCAACATTTGTGTTGGAGGTTATCTGAGCCCAAGCGGGGAAACCGATTAGCGCGCTAGCGCCGATTACTCCTGCGAAACCTGCGAGTTGTTTCATCCAGCTAGGAACATTTTGATTTTTCATTGTGCTTGAATTTCCTTATTACTACGTAAAACAGTGAACATGAATTCTTGTGTTAGCCAAATCTCTACAAAAGGTATGATTTGAAGAGGCTAAGGTAGAGAGAAAAATCTCTGGCATTCCCGATCGACCAAAACTTCCCTACTATAACGCAAGCTGAGGGAAAAGAGCTTCAACCGCCAAATCTGTAACTCAAAACCTCAATTACCGAACCGGTTTGGGGTAAGTCAGCCGATTTGAGCGAAATCGTGTCTTTATCCAACCTACGCACCGGCGTACCATCCATCAGGGTCAAGAATTGATCTAGCGGCACCAAATCGCACGCAGTAGCATCGGCGGCTTGGGTTTTGAAATGCGTGGGAATCACCATCTTCGGTTTGAGAAGTTGCAAAGTTTGCTTTGCTTCCGCCGGAGTGTAAGCTTTCGGCCCTCCACCGACGGGAATCAGCACTACATCCGGCCGCCCAATCAAGATTTGTTCTTCAATGCCGATCGGGCCAGCAACTCCACCCAAGTGTAAAATCTTAACACCAGCTTGTTGCCACAGCCAAGCCACATTGACTCCAAACCGCCTTCCTCCCTCACGGTCTTTTTGCGTCCGAATCCCTTGAATCCGCAGCCCGTTCGATCGATAAGCACCAGGCTCGTACAAAAGGCCGGGATTGCCGGAAAATCCCTCTACCGCCCCTTCATCGAGCAACCGACTGCTAATCAGAATCAAATCTGTTGGCACTTTGGGAGAGCGATAGCCTGCCGTACAGCCCAGGGGGCGAAAAGGATTCACCAGCACCCTCGCACCGCCACCGGTGAACAAGAAGCAAGTGTGGCCCAACCACTGAATCGACAAAGAACCAGCAGTTTGAGCTTGATAGCTTTCCCATCCAGATGGCAAACCAGTGAAGAAAGCTGCCAACAAACTCGTCTGTGCGTAACGTATTAATTGTCGCCGTTTCATCTTTTGGTTGCGGTTGTCGGGTGTTGGTCGTTTGTTGTTATACCACAAATCCATGAAAAAACTGTATATTCAGTTTGTTGAATATTGCACAATCAGATTGAACCCCCTGATAAGTTACCCGAAATCAGGACATGGCAGTGATGTTTTGGGGTAGGGACACGGCATTGCCGTGTCCTAGGTTGCCGCGTTATCGATAAGTTAGGTCCGATCGCACTTTTTACGTAGTACAAAAAAGCTCTAAAGCCTTTCCAAGAAATTTCGCAATAATTGCTTTCCCGAAGTCGTCAAAATACTTTCCGGGTGAAACTGTACGCCTTCAATATGAGGATATTCCCGATGTCGCACGCCCATAATAGTTCCATCTTCCACCCAAGCCGTAACTTCCAAAACTTCTGGACAACTTTGCTTTTCTATTACCAAACTGTGATATCGAGTTGCAATCATCGGCGATTCTACTCCGACAAAAACTCCGACTCCGCTGTGTTCTACCTGAGAAGTTTTGCCGTGCATCAACACGGGTGCAGAAACAATTTTTCCGCCGAATACTTGACCAATACTTTGATGTCCGAGACATACGCCTAAAATTGGCATAGTCGGCCCCAATTCTTTGATTAATTCCAGAGAAATTCCCGCATCTTCCGGCCTTCCGGGGCCTGGAGAAATTACGACGGCTGCGGGCTGCAATCGGCGAATTTCTGCTAGGGAGATTTGGTCGTTGCGGTAGACTTGGACTTCGCTTGCTACGGGCAACTCGGCACCAAGTTCTCCTAGATACTGCACCAAATTGTATGTAAAACTATCGTAGTTATCGATGACTATAATCACGGGTTAAGTTTGATTTTAGGTTCCAAGTTTTAGATTTTATATCAAATCCGTCAGCATCGGAATAGTAAATTCATGTTAACTATTAACCGTCAATATCACCTGACGGTGCAACCAGAATTGATTTTAGATTGACTCGCTGCCTGAATGCAATAGTTTCAGGATTTTAGATAGATGCTATATCTAAAAATAGTTGCAATAGACATCTCCCAAAAAGCCTATGAAGAACAGGCATCCTGCCAGTTCCACAATTATGGGAGAAGTCTAATTTAAAGGCTCCAATTATAACATACAGCAGATTCCAGGTTTATGAAGTACATTCAATATCCCGTAGGGACACGGCAGTGCCGTGTCCCTACAAGAACTATGTATCTCACATACCAGAAAAGTGCTGTATATCTTTTTTGCAAGAACTCTAATATTTACGAATAAAACTAAAAACCTCAAATTTGGTTATCTAAAAACCTAAAATTTTTGATTACTAACGGGCGATCGCTAGTTGAACGACTTCCCACAAGGGAGGAAGCAGAAGTGCAGCAGCGACGATCGCAGCCGCCATTGCCGATACCAATACAGCCCCAGCAGCGCAGTCTTTGGCAATTTTGGCGAGTTCGTGGTAAGATTGCCCAACGGTTAAGTCTACCACCGATTCGATCGCCGTATTCAAAAGTTCCATTGCTAAAACTATGCCAATGGTGACGCCGATCACAGATATTTCTACAGGTTTGAGTTGCAAAAATAGTCCGAGTCCGATCGCCAAAGTTCCTATAACAGTGTGAATCCGAAAATTTCGCTGAGTTTCAAAAGCATAAATCAGACCACCCCAAGCGTATCTAAAACTCGTAGCTAAGCTAGATGCGATTTTCCAGGACAGCTCTCGTTTGTATTTCAAGGCTTTTTTAGGCTCGTGGACTGTCTGGCTGGAAGAGTCTTGAGGCACGATCGCAAACTGTGAGATGTTTGATGAAATTGACGGTCTATCTAGTGTCATAAACAACCAACTTTAAGTTACAGAGATGAATGAAGGCTAGACTTTTAAAATTTACTTCATCAAGTCTAGGTAACTTTCCTAAGTTTTTGGTAAAGTTTTGATGTAGTTTTAGAAAGTTATATTTGGCTTGACATGATTTGTTGAGTCTGTATCAACCTCAGTTATGCGGTTTGGATCTCAAGACCGATCGCGCGCAGCAATGTTTCTTGTCGATCGAGCATTTGAGTTAAACTCTTTTCATCCGGGTGATCCCAGCCCAAAAGATGCAGAAAACCGTGGGATGCGAGCCAAGCTAGTTCGGTCTTCAGGGGATGTCCTTGCTGCTGGGCTTGTCGGTAAGCTGTATCGATCGATATCACGATATCACCCAAGTATAGGGGTTCAGATGACGACATTTCCTCGGGCTGAGGACAGTCTACCTCCAAAGCTGCGAAAGCTAATACATCGGTCGGTTGATCGAGCTGGCGGTACTGGGCGTTGAGGGCTTGCATCTGCGGATCGTCGGTTAAACGGAGACTGACTTCGTAGCCACAGGCTACAGGTACATCAGCCACCTGGTTTTCCAACCAAACCCCAAACCAAGTTTCCCAGGTTTCGGGTAAAATCTCTCCGCTGGCTGTACTCTCAGGGAGGTTGGAAACGCCGTCAGACTGCTGGGCGAGCCGATAACAGTCTTCGACGTTTACCTCAATTAACATTTTCAGCATCTGGTGTCAAGCGATATATTCAATTTTTTGACAATTTCCAATTGGGCGATCGAGCTAATAGACTTTTTGCTTTCAGCAGGAAGATTACAATAATCCATTGAAGATTGCAACAGCCGGAAACACAATCAGCTTAACCTCTGATGAAGAAACATGAAAAATATCAATGGAAATTAGAGGCTGATTGTGAGAATCTCCATTCAAGAGTTGAAATATCGATCGAGAAAAGCCAAACCGACGAGTACGCCCAAAAGTCCAGCCGCAGTCAACGCAAAATGAAACAGAGAAGTCGCCCGTTTGCGAACCATGTTCCGCATCGCCAGCTTCACATAACTCGGTGGAGGTGCATTATTTGTCGGCGCTGTCGGGGTTTCGGCGACTGGTTCTTCGGAAGTTGCTGGGGAGGGAGGTTGAGTCATAGTGGTTAATTTAGAAGGTTAACACAGAGGCTGCTGAGCACAGACTCGCCATGATGGTAACAAATATGTAACGTTTTGTGTAGGATTTTTTTAGGTTTCAGATGGCCGGAGGGTGGTGGCGCGCAACAGAGAATCGGCCCAAGCAGCATCAGCTTCCGACAGCACAGGGACTAACTGGGCCGTATAATCGAGGGTAATGTCATAGGCGGCGCGATCGTACACTGTATTCAGCAACGCCTGCAAATCGACGATCGGCTCCACATCACCTGCGCGCAAAGGCAACGGAAAACCAGGAATCGCATCTGGTAGATTAAATAAGTATAAATCCGCCCCAGGTCTTTGATTGCTCCGACTCACCAAAATTCGATAATTAGCTGCAATATCATTGTCCAAAACCGGGAGAGGTTCCCAACCCCGCAACAAATCAATCTCCACGAAATTAGTGCGACTTCCGAATATCTTATCCCGCTTTTCCTCATACATTTCGCGCCCTTTTCCCGGACGTTTATTAGTAGGTGAAAGCACCTCAATCACCGTCACAACTTCCTTAGTGCCCATATCTATCACCTCCAAATATCCTTCTCTCACCTCCTCAGACATTGCTAATCTTACTTTCAAAGGTTCAGTAGTTCGTGTGGCGACAGCTACATTAGATGTATTTGAATTTCTAGGAATCGGATTGTGCTGGATAGAAACATCAGGAATCCCAACTAACAGAGATTGTTCTTCCTTAATTTCATAAATGCGTTTTTCAATCGCCACTCGATATTTGGGCACGAGTTGAGGAACTAAAGCATCTGCGATCGCCACTATCAGCCTATTATGTACTTCAGGCCAAAAGTCAGGACTTTCTAAATAAGGATTCATTCCCGGAAATGGATTAGGCATTGATTTAACTCCTGTTGATTTACCTACTTCTACCAATTTTTTATGCACCTGCATAGAATCTGATCCCCCCTAACCCCCCTTAATAAGGGGGGGACAAGAGTTATTCTTTGTGCTCAATCGAGAGGGTCATCAAAATCGGGGCGCAGATTAACAAAATTTTTGATTATTTAAAAATATTAATATCAGTTATCAACTTATTTTCCTAAAAATTACTCTTAATATGTGCTTTAAAAATAGAATTTAGCTGAAATTTTGCTGGCTCTTTTCTGGGAACTTTTTCTACTAAACAGCGTCTGGTTAAAGATTGTAGAATGTGCATAAATTTAGCTTGAGATACTTCCATATTAGCAGGTTTTTGGGAAATATCTATCGGTTCATCTTGATTTGCCAACCAGTTTATCACATTTTTTTCTAATTCTGATAACCGCTCTAACTGCGATTCTAAATTGGTTTCTATGTCACCTAAAAACAACTCATTTTCATCTGTCAGAAAAAGGGAAACCCTCCCGTTAAATAACTCTACAAGTGTTGAAGAAATAATATTTAACCAAGCTGGGTGACTTTGATATAGTGTTATTAATTCATCCCATTTTTCCTCATCTTGTAATTGTTTTTGTCTCAAGATTTCTTTGGCTTCTTCTCCTAATCCTTGAAGTTGTAATACTCTTGTGTGTTTGTTTTCTTTTTCTAAAGTCTCTATTTCTCCAGGTTTTTCCCAACTAATTAAAATTAAACAACTTTGATGAGATAAGGTAGAAATTTGCTGAAATAATTTACGATAATCTTTATATTCTGTTAAATACTGACCCGCTAAGTTACCAGTTTTAAAAATATTCTGCACGTCATCAAGGATTACTAAACAACGAGATGAGCGAAAATAATCTATTATTTCTGGTAATGGAGTTGCGTGGGATTGAGAAAAAAACTGTTTAAGTTCATCTTTAAGGTTGATCAGTTTAGGCAAATGCTCAAGACTGCGATAAATAATATAATCGAATTGTGTGTTAATTTCTGAGATTAATTTCAGGGTTAAAGCTGTTTTTCCGATACCACTCAATCCATAAATTGTAATTAATCTAGTCTTATCTTCTAAAATCCATTCTTTAAGAGTATAAATTTCTGAATTACGCCCGTAATTATAGTTTAATTCTGGTGCTGTTGTTAGCTCAATGATTGGGAGTTGATTTTGGACTTGGGAAGAGGGCGATCGCTTTTCTATATCCTCTAAAGATTGAGAATTTTTTCTACAAATATTAACATGACTATTAATATAATTACTAATAGTGTGTGAAGCATTACCGAAATTATTGATAGTAGAACGAGCTTTATTTTCTAAAATAGAACGAACATTCTTTTGTTCAATATCTTCTGAAAAAACATCGGAGAGAAGTTTCCATAATTTTGCTCCCTCTCTTTTAATGTGATCGTAACTATAACCATTATTTTCCGCGATTTTATGAAAATTCTGACGTTGTAAAACACTTTCTAATATAGATTTGTGTAAAGAATCAAGATGTTGTCCTGTTTTAGCGAATACCTGTTCATCAGTCCATTTTGACAATTCTTGAATGTCCATATATTTTTAACCTCACTCAATCTTTCTAGTTTCGCCACTAAAACCCACTTCTTGCCACTAAAAGTTAAGTTTTGTAAAAAGTTACTAAAGATTAGCACCTAATGACACTATATCACACCAAATCCCACTATTAATTTGGCTAGAAGATGCCACTCCAGTCTAAAAATTAGAAAGTAAAATGTGAGATATTAAGTGAACAAGCATGAATTTGCTTGTTGGCTTGAGTAGTCATTATGATACCGCATTTTGCGGTGGAATTATCAAAGGATTATTCTTGGGAGGTTTTCTCATGGCTGAATCATCTGAATCATACGGTAAAGAACTGGCGAAAGAAGCAGGAAAAACAGCCGTTAAAGTGGCTACAACCGCAGTGGTAAGCTCGGTTGTAGGCGGATTTATCTCGGTTGTAGGCGGATTTATCTCGGTTGTAGCCGGATTTATTGGGTTCTTATTCGAGGATTCACCAGGGGCCGCCGTTGGTGCGGAGAGGGAGGAGACGGAGGAGTCGGAGGATTTTTTTTTTAGTGAATTGTAAAGTGGGTAAAATGGCTAAAAATCTTATTCAAAAATCTGATGAGACTAATTCCGTTTTACCCATTTTGTATTTCTTGTTCAATTAAACTAATAATTTGTAAAATATTCCTTGACTCACTAGCTTGAACAATTAACTCATCTCCGACATGAACATGATGCGGAAAATTCGGTAAATCAGGCAAATGTTTTAATCCCAGCGTTTTTTAAGTTTTGCTTATTTCCATCCACTGATATCTATAGCTTAAAGTAATTAAACGATTATCAATATTCGATGTAATAAAATTTCTGGGAATGGGATTGCGCTAGATAGAAACATCAGGAATCCCAACTAACAGAGATTGTTCCCCCTTAAGTTCATAAATTCGTTTTTCGATCGCAACTTGATATTTTGGCACAAGTTGAGGAAGCAATGACTCCTGAATGATACTAATCAGCAAGTGATGCACTTATGGCCAAAAATCAGGACTTTCTAAATAGGGATTCATCCCTGGAAATGGATTAGCCATTGATTTAACTCCTGTTAATTTACCTAATTCTATTATCCCCTCAATCCCCTCTCCCGAAGCAGAGAATCAGCCCAAGCAGCATCGGCTTCTGACAGCGATCCAACGGGTGCGGCGGTGTAATTTATTCTAAAGTCATAGGCGGCGCGATCGTACACTGTATTCAACAGCGCCTGCAAATCTACAATTGGTTCCGCATCGCCCGCGCGCAAAGGCAAGGGAAATGCAGGAATAAGATCGGGTAAATTGAAAAGGTACAAATCTGCCCAAGGCTTTTGATTTGCCCGACTTACCAAAATTCGATAACTTGCCTCAATATCGTTACCAAAAACTAGCATTGGTTGGTAACTTCGCAGCAAGTCAATCTCAACCATATGAGTGTGACTGCCAAACACTTTTTCTCGTTTTTCTTCATACATTTCTCGCCCTTTACCAGGGCGCTTGTTGGCGGGTGACAGCACTTCAATTACTGTCACAACTTCCCTAGTTTCTGTATCTCGCACCTCTAAATACGCTTCCCTAAATTCCACAGGTACTGGTATTCTTACTTTCAAAGCTGTCACAGGCGGTGCGGCAACTGCGACATTAGAAGAAGTTGGGTTGGTTGGACTGGGAGAACGCTGCACGGTGACATCAGGAATCCCCACTAATAGGGAATTTTCCCCGCTAAGCTCATAAACTCTTTTTTCAATATCGACGATATATTTTGGCAGCAACTGCGGCACTAAGGATTCAAAAATGCTACTAATTAGCAAGTGATGTACTTGAGGCCATAACTCAGGACTTTCTAAATAAGGATTCATCCCTGGAAATGGATTAGCCATTGATTTAACTCCTGTTAACTTACCTAATTCTACTATTTTAGCTAATGAATTATAAAAACGCAGACAATATCAAACTATTATCTGCGTTAATCGTGCATCTGCGGTTAAAAAATCCTCCTAAAAATCTCCATAACTACTAATCGCCGCCTGCAATCTTCCAATTACCTCATCAACCGAAATCGCCCCCAACTCCCCAGAAGCCCGAGTCCGAATATTCAAACTATTCGCCTCAACCTCCTTCGCACCCACAACACCCATCACCGGAATTTTATCCTTCTCAGCATTGCGAATCAACTTGCCCAAACGCTCGCTACTCTCATCAGCTTCTGCACGCATTCCTAGAGCCTTCATCTTCGCCGCCACTTCCTTCGCAAACGGCAAAAACTCATTGCTGACAGGCAACAACCGCACTTGAATCGGTGCTAACCATAGTGGAAAATCGCCTGCATACTGCTCGATCAAAATTCCGATTAAACGTTCCAAAGAACCGAAAGGAGCACGGTGAATCATCACTGGGCGCTTGCGAGTGCCATCTTCGGCGACGTATTCCAAATCAAAACGTTCTGGCAAATTGTAATCTACCTGAACAGTTCCTAATTGCCATTCTCTATCCAAGACATCTTGGAAAATGAAATCGAGTTTTGGCCCGTAAAAAGCCGCTTCCCCAATTCCTTCAAAATAGTTCATTCCCAAAGTTTCCACCGCGCGGCGAATTGCACCTTGAGCTTTTTCCCAAGCTTCATCGGAACCGATGTATTTTTCTAAATTTTCTGGATCGCGGAAACTTAAACGCGCTTTAAAATTCTTGAGTTGCAAACTCTTGAATACTGACAGAATCAAATCCACCACACTCAAAAATTCTGCATCCAATTGTTCCGGCGTTACAAATAAGTGGGAATCATCCACTGTAAAGCCGCGAACTCTGGTTAAACCACCCAATTCTCCCGATTTTTCGTAACGGTAAACTGTGCCGAATTCCGCTAAGCGCATCGGCAATTCGCGATAGGAACGCAATTCGCTTTTGTAAATTTGGATGTGGAAGGGGCAATTCATGGGTTTCATCACAAAACCCTGTTCGTTGGCCGCCGCTTCTGCATCTTCTGCCATCAGCGGAAACATATCTTCTTTGTATTTCTGCCAATGTCCTGAGATTTTGAACAAATCGACTCTGGCGATGTGGGGAGTCACTACTTGCAAATAGCCACGTTTGATTTGTTCTTGTTTCAAGAAGTCTTCTAAAATACTTCTCAAAATCGTGCCTTTGGGCGTCCACAAAGGTAAGCCAGGCCCAACTGCATCGGCAAAAATAAACAAGCCTAATTCTTTGCCTAATTTGCGGTGATCGCGTCTTAGGGCTTCTTCCTTGCGGTGTTTGTAGGCTGCTAATTGTTCGGGGGTTTCCCAAGCGGTGCCGTAAATGCGCTGTAGCTGGGCTTTGGTTTCGTCGCCGCGCCAATAGGCTCCTGCTAGGCTTTCGAGTTCGATCGCCTTTGGATTCAATTCACTGGTATTGTCTAAGTGAGGCCCGGCGCACAAATCCCACCATTGGTCGCCCAAATGGTAAAGAGTAATCGGTTCGATCAAACCTGCTAGAATTTCTAATTTGTAAGGTTCGTTAATTTCCTTAATTCTGCGTTGGGCTTCTTCGCGGCTGACTTCTTCGCGAATTACAGGTAATTTGCGGTTGATGATTTTGATCATCTCTTTTTTAATGGCTTTTAAATCCTGTTCCGTAAAAGGTTCGGGAGTGTCAAAGTCATAATAGAAACCGTTTTCAATCCAAGGGCCAATTGTCACTTGCGCCTTGGGAAATAATTTTTGCACCGCCATCGCCATGACGTGAGAGGTGGTGTGGCGAATTTTTTTTAGTTGCTCCGACTCACTCGTGCGGGGCAAATCTATTTTAGCGGGCTGTTCTGGAGCGGAAAGGGGTTCTGAGCTAGACATCGGCTGAATTAGCAATTAATTTAGTTGCAGTTGCTTCTATCTTACTCAGATTGGGGCAGCAACCGCCGACTTCCGGCTGGGGGAATCTTCGGGAAATTACAGCAACCGCCCTTACGGTTAGGACGTTTACTCCGGGAGGCATTCCGAAGCCGAGAAACCAGGTTTTTGACTATTTTGGTGGGCTGTAACGCGTCTTGCCTGAAAAAACCCGGTTTCTAACCACCCGTGATATCAGATCCGGTAGCATCGGAATTAATATTACTCACAGGCAGGACACGGCAGTGCCGTTTCCCTACAATTAATCGGACGTAGGGAAACGGCACTGCCGTTTCCTCGCTTGTCATTCCGGTGTTACCGGAATTGATATGAGAGGGCGAACTAATTTGGCAGAATTTTGGGATTTCGACTCACAAGTCGCTGCTGACAGTGTTAAATTTATGCACACTCACCTGCTCATTGTGGTTAAATCCTTGAACTTTTGTTATAATCATGTTACAAATTGTAAAGAGCGTCTAAGATTAGAATAGATAAATAACCCAGTTTTAATCCATGCTTAATTCCAACTTGCCGGAATCAGAATTGCTCAAAGCGTTACTAGAACCGCTTTTAGAGGATTTTAATTACTGGTTCGATCGATCGACCAAGCTTTTAGAAACTGAGGAAATTCACTTTCTGAGTGGCGAAGATCAATCCGACTTACTGGCACGAGTCAGACAGGCTCAGCAAGAAGTAGCTGCTGCTAAAGCTCTATTTCAAGCAACCGGAGGTCAAGTTGCAATTGAAACCGCAGCATTGATGCCGTGGCACAGACTGCTCGCCGAATGCTGGCAAGTATCGGCGCGCTTTCGCTCATTGCAGTCGGCTCCCCTGGAAAATAAAAAGGCAAGTTCAAGTTAAACTCGCGGTCAAATTCCCAACCTTTGGAAATGTCGCGGCCGACTTGACAACCTCAAATAGATTTCCAGTTAATAAGTCATTACTTGCTGAAACACTTTTGTAAATTGCTGTGTGGCTGTTTAGCCCGGAGGAGAAAATAATGTTGCATTTGCTTTATATTTTAGCTTTTACCGTTCTGGCATTCTTGGCCGTCGGTAACTTAATCCGCAGTCTAGTCACCGTAGGTATGGAATCCCAACGCCCTAAACAATTCAGGGCAAATAATCGCTACGCATCCTATCCTCGATCTCAAGCTGTACCTCATCCAGAACTTTTAGACGAATACGGAAACATTGTTAACGAGCCGCTTTTAGTGATGCGTTCGCTGACTGTCCAAGATGCCCGCGAACAATTAGATGCTCTCTACAAATCATCTCCAGGCGGTAGCGACGAAGGGGGCGAACCGGCCTGATTCAAGCACAGCCTCCGCATTTATACTCACGGGCGATCGCCCTGAAAAAATAATTGGGCGGTTAGTTTCTAATTAACCGCTAATTAATAGTGACTTTTGAGAGATACTAATAAGGGATCGATCTAAAACTTTTGTCGATCGCTCCTGTTTTGTCATCGGCAAAAATGCACGCTTAAGGCTAGATGATCGTCCCTATTTCCCTACTGGCAGAACTTCTGCAAGCTTTGCCCCATCTCCAGGCACAAGTTTATTTCAAATCTTCCATGACAGCGCTGTCTCACGCGATGGAAGACTTAGTTTTGGCGGGTTCCGACGACGAACCCCTAGTCATTGCCAGCTTTCAGCAAGAGCGCTTCTACCGCGAAGAAGCTCACCGCTATCGGCGAATTGCCTCGCTCTCCTCTCAGGTATACGTGCTATCAGCACCGGAAACTGAGTTTAAAAATTCCTCGGAATCTCACGAAACAGTCGCGTTTGCACCGGAGGACACATTAAGTAAAGAGTGGCACTTAGTGGTGCTGGGGCAACATTACTCAACTTGTCTGATTTGTCAAGAAGAAATTGTGCCGATCGACAATTATGACGATCGCGATCCGTTGTTGATAGATCAAGCTCGCAAATTTGAAGGAGTTTGGACGTTCGATCGCGAGGTAAGCTGCAAAGCTGCGGAATTGTTGCTGGATAAAATCATCAAATATCGCCCGGAATTGGCCGAAAAGATCGATCGAGCGCGAACCACTTACAATCTTGCCAAAACACCGAAAAAAACGCGGAAATCTGCCGCTTCCAAAGCCGCAAAACCCGACAAAAGCGGGGAAAAAGGCTCAAAAATTCCCAATCCCAAATTGAGCGACGCTTTTGCCGAACGCTTAGTCACCTACTTGCAATCAGGCCAACACCAACTGGTGAAAGCATACGCCGCGATCGCCGCCCAAGAACGCAAAGAACGCCTGATCAACTTAATTACAACGGCAATGCGGCAGTCTCTCAACCCGCAAGAAATCGTCGAAGTCGCAGTCTCTGAACTGGGAACAGCCCTATCAGCAAGCCGCTGTTTGATCTATCGGTGCAAGGCCGCAGATATTGCCGTCAAAATCGATCGCGAGTTTTTGCGCCCGGGCGCTAGTTCCTTGCTGGATCAGACTTGGCCGTTGCAGAAAAATGCCATATTTAGGGACGCGGTGGCGCAGCAAGAGCGAGTTTACATCCAAGACACAGCACAGCATCCGCTGATTGTCAATACAAAATTCCTGGAAAAAACTGTCAAAAATTGGCAGATTGTCTCTTGGTTAATGGTGCCAGTGCTTTATCAGGGGCGGGTGTTGGGCATGGTGGAAATGCACCAGTGTCGATCGGCTTTGCCTTGGGAAGAAGACGAAATTGCTCTAGTAGAGGCGATCGCCACCCAGCTCGGAGCAGCCTTAATTCAAGCAGAAACCTACGCCCATTTAGAAGAGCTAAATCAACAATTAGAAGCATTAGACCGCACTCGCAGCAATCTAATTGCCATCACCGGACACGAACTCCGCACTCCGCTTTCTACCATTCAAGTGTGTCTAGAAAGTTTGAACTCCGAACCAGATATGCCAGCAGAATTGCGGCAAATCATGTTAGAAACTGCCCTGGGCGATGCCGATCGAATGCGGAAACTCGTGCAGGATTTCTTAACTCTTTCTCACTTAGAAAGCGGGCGAGTAAAATGGAATGTCGAATCGCTGACGCTGCAAGAATGCGTTGATTTGGCCCTTAGCAGCGTGCGATCGCGCCGCACAGTCGATCGGCAATTGCCGAAAATTATCGCCGAAGTATCCGCAGAATTGCCCTTAGTGCAAGCTGACGGCGAGTGGTTGGTGGAAGTGCTCTCCAAACTGCTAGACAACGCTTGCAAATTCACCACACCCCAGGGAGTCGTGACAGTGCGAGCTCAATGCAATGGTTCTCAGATGGTAGAAGTCCTCGTAACCGATACGGGGAGGGGAATAGAGGCTAGTAGTTTAAAAGTTGTGTTCGATCGCTTTTATCAAGAAGAAGGAGCATTGCGACGCAGCGCCGGCGGTACTGGTTTGGGACTAGCAATTTGCAAACAAATTGTTGCCGGCTGGGGCGGCAATATTTGGGTAGATTCCGCAGGAAAAGATAGAGGAAGTGAATTTCACTTTACTATTCCGATGGTCTAGAATCAATTGTTAATAATTGATTCTTCAGTCACCCTCTGCTGGGATGAAAGTTTGACAAGAAGCGATTTCAATCGCCTAGTGTTTCAGAATGATTAAACCGCAGAGGGCGCAAAGGAAGAGAAGAAAGAGTTCATATGGTAGACTTTACTTGTATAAAAAATCTGATTGTAGGAACATACTGCCATATTACTTAGGTGTAAAATCTCGTTTTCAGAAGCGTGCGTGCGGATATTACTTAGCTAAAAACTCTTTTTGTAGGCGGTTGGCAGCACAGATTAACAAGACTTGTGCAAAAACAGGGTTTCTCAGTGTGCGATCGCGTAAATGTCGATCGTCCAATGTAGAATAGCACAGAAAAGTTTTCCTCGCAAAACCCGCCTCTGCTGCTATGACCGAACGAAGCAGGAAGAACTCGATTTTCTGAAACAGGCTTTCAAAGCCTGTTCTTGACGTAGGGCGGTAAGGCTTTGGCATAAGCATTAATAACTGTTTTTTATGCTGATTTTGTATTTATTCCTGCTTCCTAATTTTGTTTTTGGGCGTCGGTGGAAATTACCAGTTACGAACTACCAATTATTAATTACCAATTATCAGAAAAGATTGATCGCCCAAAAACTGTTAATTTTCCTTACAATTTCGAGAATAGCGTACAGTCTCGATGATACGATGCTCTAAAAATCCTTTGGATATATCTATGTCAGAAGAACTCACTGGACAACCCCCTATCTTCGGCGGCAGCACCGGCGGCTTGCTGACTAAGGCGCTAGTTGAAGAGAAGTATGCGATCACTTGGACTAGCACCAAGGAACAAGTGTTTGAAATGCCGACAGGCGGCGCTGCAATCATGCGTCAAGGCGACAACTTGCTGTATCTGCCCCGGAAGGAGCAGTGCATCGCTTTGGGCGGCCAGCAACTGCGGGCGAAATTCAAAATCTCGAACTACAAGATTTACCGCGTATTTCCCGACGGTGCTACTGAGTACCTGCATCCCAAGGATGGCGTGTTCCCTGAAAAGGTGAACGAAGGTCGTCCCTACAACGGTAAGATTGACCGCAATATTGGCAGCAATCCCGATCCGATTAAGGTGAAGTTCACCGGTAAGAAGACTTACGATCCTTAAGCAATGACCGTTAAGCTGAGCTTTCCTGGGTAATACTGCTTGGAAAGCTCAACTTGCAAATGTTTGTAGTAGTGCTTGGACACGGGAGGGTAAACCTACAGCGCCCAAACACTACTGCAAACTTCAAAATCTCCTTAAAAATTAATAAAAATTAATAACTTAAATATTTAACCATGAATCTCGCAATCAGGCGAGCAACTTATCAGGATATCGATGTTTGTACTCGGATTAATTATGAAATTACTGGTGGGCTGATTGACAATCCGCTGTTTAGAGTGTATTGGTGCGATCGAACTTGCGAGATTAAATCCGCTCTGAATAACCTTTCTCCTTTGGTTACAAGCAAGCAAGGTCGGATTGTAGCTCATACAGACTTGCGCGGTGTCTACTTTCGGTCACAGCATCGCTGATAATATTGGTATTAGCGTAGTCGAAGAGCCTTCTTCCTTATTCCTCAACGTCCATTCAATCCGTTACACAATCTGCTGCCGAACTTCTTCCTTCTACATATGATATTTCCCAATTTTTCACAATTCTGCGAACTGGCAAAACAAGGCAATTTTGTACCAGTATATCAGGAATGGGTTGCTGATTTGGATACACCAGTTTCTGCTTGGTATCGGGTTTGCGCCGGTCAACCTTATAGTTTTCTGCTGGAGTCGGTGGAAGGTGGGGAAAAAATTGGGCGTTATAGTTTCTTAGGGTGCGATCCGTTGTGGATTTTGGAGGCAAAGGGATCGCAAACAACTCAAGTTTACCGCGATGGTTCCCAAAAGGTATTTACGGGCGATCCGTTTGTGGCTTTAACTGAATGTTTGCAGTCTTATCAACCAGTGAAATTGCCACAGTTACCAGCGGGAATTGGCGGGTTGTTTGGGTTTTGGGGTTATGAGTTAATTAAGTGGATTGAACCGCGTGTTCCTGTATATCCGGCTGGGGAAAAAGATTTGCCGGATGGGTTGTGGATGCAGGTTGATAATTTGTTGATTTTCGATCAGGTGAAACGGAAGATTTGGGCGATCGCCTATGCGGACTTACGGGAGGTTGGGGTTGACTTGGCCCAGGCTTACGGTCAAGCGTGCGATCGGGTTTCTAAGTTAGTAGATAAGCTGAAATCGCCCCTTTCTCAGCAATCTACCCTGATAGAATGGACTCCTCCCAATGACGGGCAAGATGCCCGTTTCACAAGTGATAAAAACGGGCAAGATGCCCGTTCCATAAGTGGAAATACAGACTTGGCTTATACCAGCAATACTACTCCCGAAAAGTATTGCGCCAATGTGTTAAAAGCTAAGAAATATATCAAAGCGGGAGATATTTTTCAAGTAGTTGTTTCGCAGCGTTTGGAATCTGAATATAGTGGCGATCCTTTTGCACTTTACCGCTCTTTGCGTCTGATTAATCCTTCTCCGTACATGGCTTATTTCAATTTCAAAGATTGGCAGATCATCGGTTCTAGTCCAGAGATTATGGTGAAGGCGGAAAACACTGCGGATGGCAAGAGAATCGCAACTTTGCGGCCGATCGCCGGTACTCGCCGCCGGGGAACAACTCCTCAAGAAGATGATGCTTTGGCTGCTGAATTGTTGCAAGATCCGAAGGAGATTGCGGAACACGTGATGTTAGTTGATTTGGGCAGAAATGACTTGGGCAGAGTTTGCCGCAGTGGTACGGTAAAAGTTGATGAATTAATGGGAATTGAGCGTTATTCTCATGTGATGCACATTGTGAGTAATGCGATCGGAGAATTGGCCCAGGATAAGACGGCTTGGGATTTGTTGAAAGCTGCTTTTCCGGCGGGTACGGTTAGTGGTGCTCCGAAGATTCGGGCGATGGAAATTGTGCACGAGTTGGAAGGTTGTCGCCGGGGCCCGTATTCTGGGGTTTATGGGTATTATGATTTTGAGGGACAGTTGAATAGTGCGATCGCCATTCGGACTATGGTTGTTCGTTCTTTAGGTGGTGATAAACATTCGGTTTCTGTGCAAGCTGGTGCTGGTTTGGTGGCTGATTCTAACCCGGAAATGGAGTATGAGGAAACGCTGAATAAAGCTAGGGGGATGTTGCAAGCAATTCGCTGTTTGAAATAGGGAATTACGGGAATTGGGAATTGGGAATTGGGAATTGGGAATTGGGAATTGGGAATTGGGAATTGGCGAGGCGGAGCCTCTGGATCTGCGTTACCAGGCAGATCCTGGTAACGAGAAATCTTTTTGTGGGGCGGGCAGGATGCCCACCCTGACCATTTTACCAGAGACATAATTATGAATTTTTACATAGTTGATGTATTTGCCGAGTCAAAATATGCTGGCAATCAGCTAGCCGTCTTTTGTGGTGCGGGAGTTGCCGAACTATCTGAGGCTCAAATGCTGATGATAGCCAGGGAAATAAACTATTCGGAAACTACATTTGTGCGATCGACCGAACCACAAAACGGCGGCTACGACGTGCGGATATTTACCCCCAAACAGGAGTTGCCTTTTGCTGGTCATCCCACATTAGGAACAGCATTCGTTTTGCAGCAAGAAATCATCAATAAACCTGTAGAACAAGTTATTTTAAATCTAGCAGTCGGTCAAATTCCAGTTACTTTCAACTATCAAAATCAAGTCGCAGATGTTTTGTGGATGCGACAAAAATCTCCAAGATTTGGTCAATTTTTATCAGCAGAGACTCTGGCAAATATACTAAATTTAGAAGTGAATGAAATTGACGATAGATTTCGCATCCAAGAAGTTTCTACCGGAGTACCGTTCATTATTGTACCGCTAAAAACTCTGGCATCGCTCAAGAAAGCTCAAGTCAAATTAGATGAATATTTTGAATTGATTGAGACAACAGAAGCTAAAGATATTTTGATATTTTGTCCAGAGACTTACAGCGATATTAATGATCTGAACGTCCGAGTTTTCGCCAATTCGTTAGGAATTCCCGAAGATCCGGCGACGGGAAGTGCCAATGGCTGTTTAGCTGGATACTTGGTAAATTATGCCTATTTTGGACAGGATTTGATTGATGTTAAAGTTGAGCAGGGTTATGAGATCGATCGACCTTCACTGCTGTTATTGAAATCTCAAAGAAAAGACGGGCAAATAGAAGTTTTGGTTGGTGGCAAAGTTGTGATGGTTGCTAAGGGAGAATTTGTGTAGAACCCGCAACTTCATTAATATTACCCGAAATCAGGAAACGGCATTGCCGTTTCCCTACAATTAATCCGGGTAGGGAAACGGCAATGCCGTTTCCTCGGTATTATTTTGGTACAACCGGAATTGATCTAACTTCTGTTAATATGAGCTAGCTCATATTGATTCCTCTGCATTAGTCAGATACTGAAAGTATCATCTTTACCAGATACTTTCTAATGCTACAAACATTTTCTGAGTCTTTGAATTTATCCCCAGACGCTTCAAAAGCCCTGCTATCACTTCCATTAACCAGTTTGCTCGATTCACCAGAGCTCAGTCAACTGTTGGGAAGTCTCGATACTGATTTACTCAAAGAAAGCTTGCCAACTGCTGGGGCTGTCTTAGCCAAAAATCTTCCAGCTTTTTACGACTGGTTAGAAACTGAACTAAGCATTAAAAACGTCCCTGATAGTCCCGATCATGCTACTAAATGGGTAGTCGGTTTTTTGAGGAATGAAGAAAGTTTAACTCATTTAGTTGAGTTGCACAAATCGATTCCTAGCGCTGCATTAGAACGATCGATTCCGCGTTTAGTCGGTACATTTAAGGATGTCACACCGATCGCACTTAAGCAAGAATGGCAAAAAGCGATTGCAGCACTTTGTTTGGTACTCGCCGTCGCAGCGCACGAAAATTAGCCGTCTAGCAATTTAGTCGGAGTTTAGGTAAAATCGCTGTTTCGGAAAAGTTCTAATTGGTTGGGGTATATTTGAACTACCAGGGGATTTTTGTTGTTTAGGACGATCGCATTATGCCGATTTAGCAACAGCCAATGAGCCAATATTACCACCAGCACCCGCCTTTTCCGAAACTTTTCATCCAAACGGGCCATTCGGACGATCGCCTCTTCTATCTTATACCACCAGTTTCTCCCATTTTTGGAAATCACAAAAGTCGTTCCCGGTATAAAATCGCCTCGATTCGCCCAGAAAGCATACCTTTCACCTAACGTAAAGTAGTGAAAAACATTCGTAGCTGTAGAAGCTTGAACCAACTTTCTGGAAACACCCAAAGCATTAAAAGTGACAGTCGATCGCATATAATTGTAGTATTTTGCAGCAATTTGCTGAGCGACTTTCCCGCCCAAACTTTCTCCGATGACATCAGCCGGATTCCCGCTGACAAACTGCTGCTTTAGCCAATCAATAGCACCCACAGTTTCCGCCGATTTCAACTGTCGCTCTAATCTTGCCATAAATACATCTGGCGTATCTTCCAAAACGCGATCGAAAGGATACCACGAACCATAACCCCGAATTACCAAGAGCGGCGCATGACTCGTATATGTTATGCTAGAACGAGCTTCAGCATAAAAACCTGTTTTGAAATCTTCAAACACTTTTTCGACTATATAACCATGCACTAATTCTCCTTCTTGATGTCGAACATAAATTGAAGGATTATTCGGTTTCAAAGTATCGTGCAATTGCGGTTTGGCAAACTTTTCGTAGATAACGTCTAGTGAGTGTCGTCCTGTTTGGCGATCGACAAAATCCAATTTTATTGACCATACTAAAAACAATAAAAAAAATGTTTGTAGTGAAGATTTTATTCCTCATGAAAACCTAATGACTAAAGTCCTCACTACAAACCTAAACTGCGCGCAATTATTACAAAACTCGCAACGTGGTAGCAATACTATCGACTGCTGCCATCGCCCGAATTTCATCGAGTGCTTGTTGAAAATTACCTTCCCTCACATCGTGAGTTACGACCACAATTTCTGCTAAATCGCCGTGAATTCCCGTCTGCACAATTGATTCCAAACTCACTTTGTGATCGCCAAAACAAGTGCCTAGTTTCCCAATTACCCCCGGAGTATCGCGGGTGAGAAAACGAGCATAAAAGCGAGTAACAAGTTCCTGCATTGGAGCAATTTTGCAGTAGTGTTGGTGACTGCAACTCAGCAAAGGATGGGGAATAGGCACTGTTTCGGTTTTTAGGATAGCCGCAATGTTCATGATGTCCGATACTACCGCGCTAGCTGTCGGCCCAGCACCCGCACCGCGCCCGTATAGCATCAATTGCCCGATCGGCTCTCCTTCGACTAAAATAGCGTTATAAACGCCGTTGACATTCGCCAGCGGATGAGTTTTAGGAACGAAACTAGGATGCACTCGAATTGAAAGCATTTCTGTATCAGGTGTTGACTTGATATCTTGAGCAATAGCCAACAATTTAATCACAAATCCCAACTTGTCTGCATAGTCAATATCAGCCGCACTAACTTGTCTGATACCTTCGCAGTGAATATCTGCTAATTTAATGCGTCCACCAAAAGCTAGCGAAGCTAAAATAGCAATCTTATCAGCAGCATCTAATCCATCTACATCGGCTGTAGGGTCAGCTTCTGCATAACCCAATTGCTGTGCATCTGCGAGCACTTCGCCAAAGTCTGCGCCTTCTGTTTGCATCCGCGTCAGGATGTAATTAGTTGTGCCGTTGACAATGCCAATTACAGTTTGAATGCGGTTTGCACCTAAAGATTGTTTGAGGGTTTGAATGACTGGAATGCCGCCGCCGACAGCAGCTTCTAACATTACATAAACGCCTTTTTTGTTAGCAGCATCAAAGATTTCATTACCGTAGCGGGCAATAACTGCCTTGTTGGCGGTGACAACGTGCTTACCATGAGCAATAGCTTGGAGAATCAGCGATCGCGCCGGTTCCAATCCACCAATTAATTCTACTACAATATCAACATCCGGGTCAGTTGCGATCGCTTCCAGATCAGTTGTCAGCACATTTTCTGGCAATTGTAAAGACCGAGTTCGAGAAATATCGCGCACTCCCACCCGATAAATTTCCAATTCCTGCAACAGCGGATGGCGGCCATCTGGGGAGAGCAAAATCTCTGCCGTTCCCCCGCCAACAGTACCTAAACCTAGCAAACCAATTTTGAAAGCCACAACTTTGACCCGTAGAAACTCAATTAACCTACAATCATTGTATGCTGTTATGCATTTAAACCACTAACGAGGCCTGTAGGGTGCGTCAGCTCAATCACTTCCATCGGTAAGGGAAACGCTGCGGGCCGTGGCACCCTACAATACTATTTTAAATGCGTAACAGCTTATGCTAATCAAGCAATTTGTCATTTAACTAAGCTCAATATCCAGATTCCCGACTTTTTCAAGAAGTCGGGAATCTAATTTGAGATAATAATTCAAAGTTCTGAATCCATGTCTACCCCCATTTCTCGGAGTCGTTGAGCCAATCTTTCAACTTGTTGTCCTAGTTCCTGATTTTGCTGTTCTAGCTGCTGTAGCTGCGCTTGTTCTTCTCGAATTAAATCTTCTACCAGCGGTGGACATAGCACTTGATTCACCGATAAAATAAATTCAGCGAACTGTACAGACTGAACTTGCTGTCCCGGCAAAAATTCCTGGTGAGAATAACTCCCTTCATTTTCGGGACGGCTACACACTCGGATTTTAGGTTGATTGGCATCTACAATCCAATATTCAGGAATGTCAATTAAGTCATATTCTGCCCGTTTACGGATGTAGTCGTCTCGCCAATTTTGACTGGTAACTTCTATCACTAATAGTGGTTTTTCTTCAAAGTCCAAGACTGCGGAACCAGGTTGTGCACAGACTTGTTCCCAAAGACTCTGAGTGCAAATCACAACATCAGGAATGCGCGAAGAATTTTCCTCTGTTCGGACTGCGGTAGTGACAACTGCAACTAGCGGTAGGTTGTGTGCTGCAAAGAAGCGCCGGAACTGGTAAACTAAAAATTCAATGATTTTGATATGTATAGCTGTGGGTGTTGGCATTTCAACGATCTGTCCCCGATATAATTCATAACAGACACCTGATTCTCCCTGGTAGTCTAAATACTCTTGAAATGTCAGTTTTTGGGTAGAAATTAGAACCATTTAAATTATCTCCCCTTCTAGGTGCGCTTACTTTATATTTTACACTTTAAACTATTGTTGATGGGGCATCTTGCCCACCCGAAAATTTTAATTTTAATTTTCAATGCTCTGAACTGTCAACTATCAACTGCTAAGCTGTAGGGTGCGTCGCGGTGAAATTGTCGATATTATTTAGGATTTTTGATGGCGACGCACCCTACAAACTTATTACATCTGTTGATAAAAATTATAGGGCGAGCAATGCCCGCCCTACAACTCAGATCGAGTTACCTAGAACACATTAATAGGTTTCAACGTGCCAGCGACCATCTTTTTTCAACTGTTTCTGATAGGCAGTCCAGTCAACATCGTACTTGCTAGATGCTGCCGACATTCCTTCATCGATGCCGCCTTCCATTCCCTTCAAACCACAGATGTAAGTGTGAGTTTTGGGTTGTTGTACCAATTCCCACAATTGGTCAGCGTTCTCTTGAATCCGGTTTTGGATGTACATCTTGCCACCGTCAGCATTCTTTTGCTCGCGGCTGATGGCATAAGTCAATCGGAAGTTATCGGGGAATTCAGCTTGTAATTGCTCCAACTCTTCTCTATAAAGAATGTTGGGAGTGTAAGCAACGCCAAAGAACAGCCAAGCTAAACCTTTGAACTTGTACTCTGGATTATTTTCCTTGAACATCCGCCACAAATAAGCGCGGAAAGGAGCAATACCGGTACCAGTAGCCATCATAATAATGGTGGTATCCTCGTCATCTGGCAAGAGCATTTCCTTGCCTACCGGGCCGGTGATTTTGACATCAGCCCCTGGTTCCAAACCGGTGATAAAAGTTGAACAAACGCCGAGGACTTGTTCGCCTGTTTCTGGGCTTTTGTACTCTAGCCTGCGGACGCATACAGAGACAGTTTTGTCATCGACATCATCTCCGTGACGCGTGGAGGCGATCGAGTAAAGCCGAATTTTGTGAGGTTTACCGTTTTTATCTGTCCCATCTGGAATAATGCCAATACTTTGACCTTCCAGATAGTGCAAGTTTCCTCCAGAAATGTCAATTTTAACGTGACGGACTGTGCCATCTCCGCCTTCCTTGACCATTTCTTCAGAAGAAATGCACTTACCAATATAGGGATTGGCCGGTTTGTATAAGTTAACAGGAACTTGAACTTTTTCCTTTGCTTGGGTCATGGGCTTAGTTTTTTCTCCAGATTTTTGACTCTGTAGCCCAGCTTCTTCTGGTGCGACTGTGCCATTCGTCGTTTCGGGAGCGCCATTTAAAGGGCGGATGCTGACGATTTTGCCACCCATTCGAGTAATTCTCCGCATTTCCTGATTCATGCGATCGTAGGGAACGGAGATAAATACGTTGCCACTACGGCGAATCTGGTGACTTGTTTGGTCAGTTGCTTGATTCTGACGCATACCCTCAACTTCGTAAACAAAGATGCGGCTGCCTGATTTTGAATTGGCCGCTACGCCAGAGATGCTTGGGCTGTACATTTGTTGCTTATCCTTCACGATACAGAGTTATCAAGAGAGAGAATGTGACGTTAGACTCAATTTACTTTTTTCTTAAGGCCATCTGGACTAATTGCCCACGCCAACTTTTGGGCCTCGCTTTTGGGCGGGAGTGTCAAGTTGCGATCGCTCGCGTCTGGAATTCCCAATTAGCCGAACATCAAACCGACCTCGGCCGGCTGCGTTCAGGTGTTGACCTATAGCTATTGTTGTCTGCGTACTGTGACTATTTTACCCGATCGAGCGATCGACCCCGATAAGTCGTTTCGATCGGCAGTCCGGCATGAAGTACCGCATCGCAAAAATAGCTTCTATTCACCAACAGCAGCCAGCTACAAGGTTCTGGATTTATGCCTGCACGCCTGCTGACTGACGGCGTTAAATCTCCCATTTAAAATCTCAAATCTAAGATCGATCGACGTTGAACTTGTAGGGGGCGATCGCATTCTGGTAGGATTAGTAGCTAAAGTTAGTGTTAATAGGTCTTACGATATCATGCCCCAAGCAGTCCCAAATGCCTTGGGCACTCTTGATAGAGAGCTTCGTAGTTCAGCTTGAGAAGGGTCAATCCGCTCGAAGTAAAAAAGAAAGGGGAGGGATTAACGCCTCTGATGTCATACATAAATGACTATACTTTTACAAGCTATTAATTACTTGCCTTGAAAATTGCTTGGGTCTCCCCTAGCAAACAGTCAACGGACTGCTGTATGCTCGTGAGAGCTTGATCCCGTGGGGGTAGCAAAGCTGCGCAAAGCATGGTTGGATCTACCTGTGGGCTGAAATTTTGTGGAATCTAGACTCTTTGTTAGTAAACTGTGATTTTTTTAGAGGAAAACTATGACAAGTAAGCCGGATCGCGTGGTTTTAATTGGCGTTGCCGGAGACTCCGGGTGCGGAAAATCTACCTTTTTGCGCCGATTGACAGATTTGTTCGGGGAAGATTTCGTTACCGTCATCTGCCTGGACGACTATCATTGTCTCGATCGCAAACAGCGCAAAGAAACAGGAATTACCGCCCTTGACCCCAGAGCCAACAATTTCGACCTGATGGCCGAGCAGATGAAAGCCCTCAAAGAAGGTAGGGGAATCGACAAACCGATTTACAACCACGAAACCGGCCTACTCGATCCTCCTGAGCGCGTAGAACCGAATCACGTGATCGTGATTGAGGGATTGCACCCGCTGTACGACGAGCGAGTTCGATCGCTCCTCGACTTCAGTGTCTACTTAGACATCAGCGACGAAGTAAAAATTGCTTGGAAAATCCAGCGCGACATGGCGGAACGGGGCCACCGCTACGAAGACGTGCTGTTTGCGATCAACGCTCGCAAACCCGATTTTACCGCCTACATCGACCCACAAAAGCAATATGCTGACGTGGTAATTCAAGTATTGACAACCAATTTAATTAAGGATGACAAAGAGCGGAAGATTCTGCGCGTGCAGATGATTCAGCGCGAAGGCATCGCCAATTTTGAGCCAGCCTATTTGTTTGACGAAGGTTCAACAATTAACTGGGTTCCTTGCGGCCGCAAACTGACTTGTTCCTATCCAGGAATTAAGATGTATTACGGGCCGGACGCTTTCTACGGCCACGAAGTCTCGATTTTGGAAGTTGACGGTCAGTTTGAAAATCTCGAAGAAGTTATTTACATCGAAAGCCATTTGAGCAAAACTTCTGCGAAGTACGAAGGCGAGTTGACTCACCTATTGCTTCAGCACCGCGAGTATCCTGGTTCTAACAACGGAACTGGTTTGTTCCAAGTATTAGTGGGATTGAAGATGCGGGCGACTTACGAGAAGTTGACTGCGAAGGAATCGAAAGTGGCTGTGAGTGTTTAAAACGCAGACATGAAAGATTTGGGGGGCGCAATTGCGCCTCTTTTTTTTGTAAAAATGAATGATATCAATTCCGGCTGCGCCGGAATAATAGGTCGGACACGGCAGTGCCGTTTCCCTACCTTGATTAATTGCGCAAGAAACGGCACTGCTGTGTCCTGATTTCTAATAATTCCGATGCAACCAGAAACAATATAAAATCCTCATATATTCGCCAACAGTCTCTGGAAAATCGCCGGAATTTCAATCAGTATCTTTTGCCTCAAATTCCTTCAAAACATCATTATTTTGCCCGATCGCAGGCAACAAACTTTCGTACAACTGCATCGCCTGCAAACAAGTATTGATACCTGAAACCGCCCGATCGTACTTTTCGATCTTTTCATCATTCTCAGCTTGCAGCCGTTGATTCCGGGCAATTTTCTCCTCCGCTTCCTGCGCTAGAGTTTGCTCCACATAATCGCGGGCTTGACTGTATTTCTGCAAAATATCATCGGCTTGCTTGTCCGCCATCGGCAACAAATGATCTTTCAGCGTCTTATTAACAGTTTGACGGAAGGTTTGTCGGATGGTTTTCGATACTTTTGGCTCGAAATCTAAGCGCAATAATTGCCGGTTGCGCGTCTACCATGTTTTCGCAGTCATAACCTTGAGATGTTTGCTGCAATGTTTGCCGGAATTGATAAATCGAAAACGTGTCTTCGTCGTAAAAACGGGCGCTTTCTCGCACGTAGCGATCGCACTCAACACCCGCCGCATTTACCAAAGCATCAGAAACCCGCTTTGACAACTCATCTAACTGCTGTTCAATTCCCCCGTCATTCCCCAATAACCGATACAAAAGTCGATAATATTCAGATTTGCGAACGCTGTCTTTCAAATACTGGAAGAAATTAGCAACCAATGAAGCCGTAGCCTCTATTAAAATATCTTCTAACTGATTGGCTAAATAGTAAAGCGCCTCAACTAAAACAGCAATTAAAGGTGCTGTAGCATTGCGGGGATGAGTCAGCACAGTGCGCCCGTAAGCCGCCTCAACCGAAAAGCTATCTAATACAGCGTATCCCAGGTTTATGGAGTTCTGTAGGGACACGGCAATGCCTTGTCCCTACGGGGATTTATCGATCCGGGATGTACTTCATCAACGTGGAATCTGCTGTAATTCATCTAAGCGCCGAATCATCCGAGATTGCAGTTGCCGAAAATCGTTATCAAAAATATCGCATTTATTCATAATCATTTCATTGATTTCTGTAGCGATATGTTCCCGAAAATCCTGTCCGACTTGCTGCAATTCTTGATTTAACCGCAGAAGTTCCTGTGCTTTCATCGCTTCAATTTCGCGGGGTTGGCTGTCCAATTCCCGCTGAATTGTTTGGTAATTTTTCCGCAGTTGAATACACAAGTCTTCTAAATCGTCGGCGAGATTTTTGAACAGTTGCGGGCGTTTTTCTTCTGTGAGGTAGCGCGTAATCGCCGTGCGAAAATCTTCGATACCACTATCTTGAATTAATTGCTCGATTAACGGTTTGCCTTGTTCGGCTAGAATCCGCACGTAGTTTTCATTTGGTGTTTCGTAGCTGTTAACTGAAATCCGAAATTTGCTGGCAGATAATTTGCCGGAATTGGCACAGTAGCGGTTAAATTCGCTGATAAATTGCGGAGTTTCTTCGCTATTAGCGATCGACTGTGAATCCAACTTAGCATCTACAGAAACCCGCCCTGTTGGGGCAAATATTGTGTTTAAACCAAAGCGATCGCGCGTTGTGGTATTTTTAATCAAACTGCCGTAAAATCCCAACAATCCGCTGGTTTTATAAACTCTGGCGGTATCGCGAAAGTCGGAATTAATCAGATTTTCCAAGCGCTGTCGCAGTTGGGTGTTGTACCAAGTTTCATCAATGCGGTTAAAAATGTAAAAAAGCCGATCGCGAATTCCCGGATTTCCCCGCGTCTTTTCCATCAACTCCGTTTCTTCCGTCGTCATTTCTCCAGACGAAGCCGCTTTCAAAACGCAGACAACCGCCGAAGTATCCGGGCTTTCAATCTTATCATAGGTCAATTCCGCATCCCGTTGTACAGGCGCATCAATTCCCGGCGTATCGATAATAATATTGCCATCTTGCAGCAACGGATGATAACAATAATATTCTACCCGCTTCAGCACCGCACTGTTGCTACCGCGACGGGCGTAACTCGCAGCTTCCTTCAGATTGGAAAAATTAAACTGTTCCATCGAGTAGGTGGCGTTTTCGAGAGTATGAATGCGATCGCGATTAGCCTCAAAACCTTCTAACAGCAGCATCAAAGCCTTAGCTTGTTTGGCTAATTCCGATTTATTTTCGCCACCTTCCTTTTCGATAATTATGTGACATCCCTTAGACAAAAGCGGTAATACATCTATGTGATTGATATTAAGTTCAGTAGTTAAACCTAACTTTTCGCAAAGAGCATACGCTTGCTCTCGAATTTCAACTTCGCTCAAAAAAGTGAGAACCACTCGCTCTTTATCCGGCTCAGCAAATGCGATATAACATTCAGTACCTGTGGCGTGTCCTTCTGCGCTGTAGAGCAATTCTCGCTCTAACAAAGCATTGATTAACATCGATTTTCCCGCACTGAAAGCACCTGCAAAAACTATTTCAAACTCGGGAGAAATAGCTTTTTTCAAAGAAGCTTGCACCGCTGTAATATCTTGTTGTCGCAAAGACGATTCTTGACGCAGTAGTTGCAGTAAAGAGTCAACTTGCTCTTGCAGATTTTGGCATTGAGGTGGCATTTTAGTCATTGTCGCAGAATGCTCCCGATTGTGGAAAGATTATATTGCTGTAAATTATTCGCTATTTCAGCAATAATTACAACAGTAATTATACTTAAGTATTTGAGGACAAATCATTTGTTTGCAGCCAAGCTGTTAAATCGGATATGTCGTTAAAATTTAACAACGCATCTGCTAGATTTTCCAAAAGTGCGATCGGCAATTGTTGAATTTGACTTTCAACTTCGGAATCTAAAGCACCTACACGGCGTTCCAATAAACGAATAACTAATGCTAATTGTCCTTCTTGTCTTCCTTCTTGTCTTCCTTCTTTGATTCCTACTTGTCTTCCTTCTTCTCTTCCTTGTTTGACTGCTTTAGATATTGCCCCTCGCCGATCTTGAATATAAATTTCCTCGTTTTCCAAGTCTGTTAACTCCTCGCGAGTTAGGGCACATCGATTGGCTATTGTAAATGCTTTCTGAATTTCCGGCACGCTTTGCATTGTTTCAGGGACTACTGATAAATCCTTAGCAGTTTTGAGAAAATAAATCCACTTGTCGGTCAATGTTTCTAACTCATTTAGCGTTTTTTTGAATTTTGGTAGCTCAACAAACACTAATTCAATATCGTAAACCGGATAATCAATCAAAAAGTCTTTTTCCTTAAGGACAAAGCGCGAAGTTACTTTGGTAAAATCCTCAAACATCTCAAAATCAGTGATAGTCAAGGCAATTACTGGATTCAGTAGCGCATATTTGTCTCCTGTTTCTAATTGGGTGGAATAAGCTTTAGCTGCATTGTACAAAATCCGCTTTTCAAATGCCTCTACGTTCAGAACCTGCATCTCAATAATTACTGTTGTGTCATCATCTAACTCAGCTTTGATATCTAAATAAGTCTCTTTAAGACCTCGAATTCGCGGCGCTGAATAAGGAGGGTAGATTTTTAAGCTTTGGATGGTGGGCTGACTGTCGTATAGCAAGGCATTCAAAAAACTAATTAGAATGTCTTTGCTATTTTCCGATCCGAAAATCTTTTTGAAGGCAAAATCAGTCTTAGGGTTGATGAATGTCATCATATAGGTAATGAGTAATGGGTAATGGGTAATTGGTGGTTCACTAGTTCCCTGGCTCTGCCTGGGAACCAATGTCTAGAGGCTCTGCCTCGCAAGCTATTAGGAAGATTGGAGGCAGAGCCTCCGGATCTGTGCTACCAGGCAGAGCCTAGTAACAAGTATAATTTAACTCTATTATACAGACAAATCCTGGCGCGGTTTAAAAGACTCAACCTCTCGTAACTTCTCGTACAATTCCCGTTCCTCCTCGCTAATTTCCTTGGGAATTACCACCTGAATTTCTACTAGCTGATCGCCCCGATCGCCATTTCCCGTCGGATAGCCTTTACCAGCCAGCCGCAACCGCTTCCCCGACGTAACTCCCGGTGGCAATTTCATCTTCACTCTACCATCCAGCGTGGGTACTTCCACATCTCCACCCAACACCGCTTCGCTGGGAGTCAGCGGCAATTCGCAGCAAATATCCGACATTTCTAATCGAAAAAATGGATGGGGAGAAACGGTGATTTTTAAGTACAAATCGCCGCCAGCAATACCTTGATTTCGCAAGCGAATTCGCTGGCCTGATACCATAGCAGGAGGCAGATTCACCTCGATCGCTCGTCCGTCTTCCAGACGAATTCGCTCGGTTCCTCCCGAATAGGCTCTTTCCAAGCGCAAAGTCAGTCTCGCGTCCATATCCTGTCGCATTTCGCGATCGTCAATTTCTCTAGTTTCCCGTCGATTTTCGCGATCGTCAATTTCTCTTCTATCTTCCCGAGAATTAGCCACATAACTCGTTTTTTTGGAAGCCGTATTCCAGGGTTCCGGCGAACTGACTCGTGCTGCATCATTCGCTGTCGCCATCCTCACTTCCCGCCGTCTTCCGAGCACTTGGTCGAGAAATTTATTAAAATCAGAGTAATCGCTAAAATCGACATTCTCAGCGTTTTTTTTGATGCTAGTTTTACCACCTCCCCAAGTTGAAAAATTGGGAATCCGCACGCCTTGTTTGCCTTGAAATCCCTTTTGTTTCCAAAACTTACTAAACTGATCGTATTGAGCACGCTTATCGATATCGGAAAGAATATCGTATGCTTCATTAATATCTTTAAATCGATCGTCAGCAGATTTATCCCCCGGATTTACGTCAGGATGCAACTGTCTCGCTAGCCGTCGATAGGCTTTCTTGATCTCATCAGCCGAGGCATCTTTGGGCACTCCCAAAATTTGATAGTAATTGCGAAAGTTCTGCATTTTTAGTCATTAGTTATTAGTTATTAGTTATTAGTTATTAGTCATTAGCCATCAGTCATCCTGCTTCCCTGCTTCAAACTAGGGACTAATGACTAGGGACTAATGACTAACCACTAATTACAGCCAATCGTCATCGTCATCCCAGTCGTCGCTTTGATTTTGATAGGGGCGGCTCGGGCGATTAGGACTGCTTCTGCGATCGGGAGTGCGATCGCGATCGTAGGATCGATCGCGATCTTGATCGTAGGATCGATCGTAAGGGCGATCGGGAATTGGATCGACAGTCGATCGGCGATAAGGCTTAGCATTGCTAAAATCATCGGTGCGTCGCTTATTACCATCGCCAGAAAAAGTACGCTTCACAGACTCAAAGAAATCATCATCGTCATCATCCGTCGCAAACGCTGCAACTTCCCGGCTCAAATCGTAAAGAGCATCCTGCAAATCCGATCCAACTTGGTCAACTCCTCGCTCATCATTACGTTCCAAACTGTCTCGCAATTCCCGAATTAAAGTTTCAATTCGCTGGCGACTTCTTTGAGCAAACTGCATTCCGCGATCGAGGGCAACTTCCCGCAATTGCCGCTCAGCCTGATAAGCTAAAGCTTCAGAGCGATTGCGTTTTTCTACCCTTTCCCGCTGCAACTTATCAGCTTGAGCAAACTGTTCCGCATCCCGAATCATTTGATTCACTTCCTGCTGAGAAAGCGTCGAAGCACCTTGTACAGTAATACTTTGTTCCCGACCAGTAGTTTTGTCCAAAGCAGTCACCAACAGCATCCCGTTAGCATCAATATCAAAAGCTACTTGTATCTGCGGAATCCCTCGCGGTGCCGGCGGAACTCCCGTTAGTTTAAACCGTCCCAAAGACTTATTATCCCGGCCTAATTCCCGTTCCCCTTGAATGATGTGAACTTCTACCACAGTTTGGTTGTTTTCAGCAGTCGAAAAAATGTCCGATCGCCTTACAGGAATAGTAGTATTGCGAGGAATCAATTTTTTCATCACACCGCCGATCGTTTCCAAGCCCAGCGACAGCGGCGTCACGTCCAACAGCAGTACATCGCGCACATCCCCCGCCAAAATCCCCGCCTGAATTGCCGCACCCACAGCCACAACTTCATCGGGATTCACATTTTGATTCGGCTCTTTATCAATCAAACTGCGAACAATTTGTTGAACCAAAGGAATGCGAGTCGAACCACCGACTAGCACAACTTCATCAATGCGAGAAGGACTCAAATTTGCATCAGCTAAAGCTTGTTTTACCGGGCGACGCAACCGCTGCACCAAATCACTGCATAATCCCTCGAATTGACCGCGAGTCAGCCGCGTTTCCAGATGCAAAGGTCCATCTTCATTTGCATCGATAAACGGCAAATTGATCTCCGTCACGCCAACTCCCGACAGCTCAATCTTGGCTTTTTCTGATGCTTCGATTAAGCGCTGCAAAGCTTGGCGATTTTTCCGCAAATCAACTCCTTCTTTTTCTAAGAATTGTTCTGCTAACCAATCAACAATTTTCGAGTCAAAATCATTGCCGCCCAATTGAGTATCGCCGCAAGTTGCTTTAACTTCAAATACTCCGTCTCCCACGTCTAAAATCGACACATCAAAAGTACCGCCGCCCAAATCAAACACTAAAATAGTTTGACTATCTCGCCTGTCTAAACCATAAGCTAAAGAAGCCGCTGTCGGCTCATTTAAAATTCGTTTGACATCAAGTCCGGCAATTCGTCCCGCATCCCGCGTCGCCTGTCGCTGCGAGTCGTTGAAATAAGCGGGAACCGTAATCACAGCCCCCGTCACTTCTTGTCCCAGATAGCGGCTGGCTTCATCGGCCAACTTCCGCAACACCATCGCCGAAATTTCCTCTGGGGCGAAATCTTTTTTCAGGCGGGGACACTTGACTTTGATGTTGCCATTTTCTTCGCGCTTAGTTGTGTAAGGGACGCGCTTGGCTTCTGGAGTCAGTTCCGTGTATTTGCGTCCGATGTACCGCTTGACGGCATAAAAGGTGTTTTGCGGGTTTAGAACAGTCTGGCGTCTGGCCATCTGTCCGACAAGGCGTTCTCCTTCCTTGGTGAAAGCAACTACCGAGGGAGTTGTCCGCATCCCTTCTGCATTGGCAATCACAACCGGTTTGCCGCCTTCCATGACGGCTACTACTGAGTTTGTTGTTCCGAGGTCAATGCCAACTACTTTACCCATGCGTCTGTTGTCTCCTGTGGCGTTGTGTGTAACTTTTTCAATATAAGCGTAAGTATGATTGCACTAATTGTACCGCGTGGAGAAGCGGGGGCTGCGGGGGATTCCCTCACTTGAGCTAGCGGTTGGGGTTAAACTCAGATGTTGTACCATTCTCAATAAGGCTTTTATGGGCGGGCAGGATGCCCACCCCACAATAAATTAGTTCTTTGTGGAACAGGTATCTTGCCTGTTCTTAGCGCACATTTGTAGGTTGGGTTTCTTTCTTCTACCCAACCTAAACTTTAGAATAGAGAATAAATTCTAGCCTTGGCAGGTGATGAAAAAAGGGCAGATATAATAGTGAGATATATCTAGATTAACTTTCAATCAATACAAACTTAAGGAGGCAAGAGTTATGCAAAGTATTAAAGTGCGATCGCGCGTCGGTGCGGACGGGATGTTGCATTTGCAAGTCCCGGTTGGGATAAAAGATACAGATTTAGAAGTTATTGTAGTTTTCCAGCGCATATCACCCGCAACTGAGGCTAAAACACCGGAAGATTTAGGCTGGTCGCCCGGTTTTTTTGAGAGAACTTGTGGGTGCTTTCAGGATGAACCTTTGGTGCGGGGAGAACAAGGGGAATTTGAAGAACGGGAGGAATTGCTGTGATTTATTTGCTGGATTGAACTCGCATACAATAGAAATTAAAAGCTTGATCGCACAAACACCTCCAATCACCATAAAACTATGAAATTCACCCTAGATGTAGAAAACAATCCCACAGGCTGGCCTGATCATACTCAACTACCCGAATCAGACGGTACTTTTGTGAAGAACTTTCAAGAACATCCCCAAAGCATTCTACTAACCGATTCAATTACTCCCATTCTAGAAACAATTCACGCTGACGGTAACTATTGTATCGGTCAAGATAGCGGTATTTATTGGCGATTAACTGACCCATTAGAAAAGGGTGCAGAAGCACCTGACTGGTTCTACGTGCCGAATGTCCCGCCAACACTAGATGGTCAATCGCGCCGTTCCTATGTGATGTGGCAAGAGTTTGTAGCACCATTAATCGTGTTAGAATTTGTTTCGGGAAATGATGCCGAAGAACGGAATAGAACTCCTTTATTGCGTACCGACAAACAGGAAACTAAACCAGGAAAATTCTGGGTTTATAAAAATGCGATCCGTCCGGCATTTTATGGAATTTATGAAGTCAGGAAAGCTAGCGTTGAAGTCTACAGTCTGATTCAAAATAGATATGAATTAGTTGCTGCAAACGATCGCGGTCATTATCCGATTCCGCAGTTAGGAGTGGAGTTGGGAATTTGGCAAGGTAGTTATCAAAATATGGAATTACCTTGGTTGCGCTGGTGGGATAGTCAAGGGAATCTGTTGTTATCGGGGGCTGAAAGAGCCGAAGAAGAGCGACAAAGAGCCGATCGCGAACAGGAAATCGCCCAACAACAACGACAAAGAGCCGATCGCGAACAGGAAATCGCCCAACAAGAGAGACAAAGAGCCGATCGCGCCGAAGACGAATTAGAGCAATTACGGGCTCAATTGCGATCGGCTGGCATTGAACCGCAATTTTAACCCAGCCTAAACAACAAAATACCCAGATTCCCGACTTATTGAATAAGTCGGGAATCTCACATTTTTCACCAACATTAATCATCACAGAGGAAACCAAGTGCCGCGCATTTTTGACAACATCGAACTGCCGCTGCTACCAGCATTGCGAGAAACCATCAAACTCTCCTACCGTGCCGATTTTTGCGTTGGCTATTTCAATCTCAGAGGATGGCGGAGCATTGGCGATTTAATCGAAGCATATGTGGGAAATCAAGGAGCCTACTGCCGCCTTTTGGTGGGAATGCAAAGTTTGCCATCCGATGAATTGAATGCTAGTTTTAGCCTGATTTCCCATCACCGGGGGATTGACAATAGTGCAATTATTCGACTCAAAAAACGGATGGCTGAGGAATTTCGCCAGCAGTTGACAATAGGGACTCCCAGTGATATTGACGAGCAGGGCTTACGCAGATTGAGCTATCAGATTAAAACCGGAAAAGTCATTGTTAAATTATTTCTAGCTTATCACCTACACGCTAAGCTGTATCTCGTTCATCGTCACGATCCAAATAGTCCGATCGTAGGTTTTTTGGGCAGTAGCAATCTGACTTTATCGGGACTGTCAAAACAAGGGGAATTGAATCTTGATATTTTAGATTTTGATGCTTGTAGTAAGTTGCAAAAATGGTTTGACGATCGCTGGGAAGAATACGGCTGTGTTGATATTTCTCAAGAACTCGCAGAAATTCTCGATCGCAGTTGGGCAAGATCCGAACTAATTCCACCTTATCACATCTATCTCAACATTGTCTATCATTTGTCCCGCGAGGCGATCGCAGGTATTGCTGAGTTTCAGATTCCCCGCGATTTTAAGGGTTTATTTCAGTTTCAAGAAGAAGCCGTTAAGTTAGCCGCCCGTCACATTACCAAACGGGGAGGCGTGATTATTGGCGACGTTGTAGGTTTGGGCAAAACTTTAGTCGGTACGGCTATTGCCAAAATTTTACAAGAAGACTGTCTCTTGGAAACTCTGATTATTTGTCCGAAAAACTTGGTCAAAATGTGGCAAGAATATGCAGATAAATATCGCCTGCTGGCAAAAGTTTTATCCATCAGTCGGGTACAGCAAGAATTGCCAGAATTGCGTCGCTATCGAGTTGTGTTAATTGATGAAAGTCACAACCTCAGAAACCGAGAAGGCAAGCGATATCGAGCGATTCAAGAATATATTGCAATCAATGAAAGTAAATGTATTCTACTTTCGGCAACTCCCTACAACAAAACTTATTTAGATTTATCTGCTCAGTTGCGGCTGTTTGTTCCCGAAGACCAAAATTTAGGACTGCGGCCCGAAGCTTTGCTGAATCAATTGGGCGGCGGCAGTCAAGGAGAGTTAGAATTTATGAAGCGCTATCAATGTTCCGTGCGCTCTTTGGCGGCTTTTGAAAAAAGCGAACATCCTGATGATTGGCGAGACTTGATGAAGCGCTACATGGTGAGGCGAACTCGCTCGTTTATTAAAGAAAATTATGCGAAAACTGACGCAGAGAAGAAGCGCAAATATTTAGAATTTGCCGTTAGCGAAGCCCTCGAAGAGGATCGCACGCGCTCCTATTTTCCCGATCGCCTTCCCAAAACCATTAAGTTTTCCTCGGAAACTTCCACAACTAACTCCCAGCTTGACTTCCCGGAAATTGTCGAAGTCATCAACGCCCTAAATCTGCCCCGTTACGGACTCGGAAATTACATCGCCAAAAAACCCAAACAACAGCCGACTGAAGCAGAGCAGCGACAGTTAAATGCCTTATTCCGTGGCGGTCGCCGATTGATGGGATTTTCGCGGACAAATTTGTTTAAACGGCTAGAAAGCAGCGGCAGTGCCTTTATTCAGTCGATCGAGCGCCACATCCTGCGGAATTTTATCTACTTATATGCGATCGACCAAAACTCCGATATCCCGATCGGCACCCAGGATGCAGAATTGTTGGATACCCGCAACAGCGATGAAGATGCTGATTCTGTGGTGGTTAGCAGTTTTGATACCGAAGAAATCGAAGACGATTCGGGCGAACTCTTAGATATCGAAGCCGAATTGCTGTTAGGCGAAAACAATTTTAAACAGCGGGCCGAAGTAGTTTATGGAGAATATAAAACCCGCTACCAGCGCAGGTTTAAATGGCTGAAATCAGACTTTTTTGATACCAAGAAGTTAAAACGCGATTTGCTAGCAGATGCCCGCTGTTTGATTGAAGTCTTGCAAACTTGCGGTGAATGGCATTCTCAACCAGATCAAAAATTAGCAGCTTTGGTGACATTGCTCACAGAAACTCATCCCCGCGAGAAGGTACTAATTTTCACTCAATTTGCAGATACAGTCCGCTATCTAACTGATAATTTAACCAAGCTCAAAATTGCAGGCGTTGCATCGGTGACAGGCAAATCAAAAGACCCCACAGAAGTCACATTTCGGTTTAGTCCGACTAGCAACGGTAAGCGTGACAAAATCTCCCCAGAACAAGAATTGCGGGTTTTAATTACCACCGATATTCTGAGTGAAGGTCACAACTTACAAGACAGTGCGATTATCGTTAATTATGACTTACCTTGGGCAATTATTCGGTTGATTCAGCGGGCGGGAAGAGTGGACAGAATCGGACAGCAAGCCGATCGCATTTTGTGCTATTCTTTTTTGCCAGACGAAGGAGTCGAGCGCATTATCAACCTGCGCGAAAGACTGCGCCGGCGGTTACAAGAAAATGCCGAAGTTGTGGGAACTGATGAAGCATTTTTTGAGGACGATTCACCTCAAGTTATTCTGGATATTTACAATGAAAAATCCGGGATTTTAGATGGCGAAGAAGATGCCGAAGTTGACTTAACCTCCGAAGCTTTTCAAATTTGGAAAAATGCGACTGACAACAACCCAACTTTGAAAAAAACCATTGAGTCAATGCCCAATATAGTTTATTCAACTCGCAATCATACACCCGTACCGTTGCAGCCAGAAGGAGTTTTATTGTACATGAAAACCGCCGAGGGAAATGATTCGTTAATTTGGGTCGATCGCGCTGGAAACAGCGTCACTCAATCGCAACTGGCAATATTAAGAATTGCAGCTTGCGACGAAGAAACACCAGCCATTCCGAGAGACAAACAGCATCACGAATTAGTCACAAAAGGTGCTGAGTTGATAGCAGAAGAAGAGTTAACTGCCGGCGGACAATTGGGCCGGCCTTCCGGGGCCCGGTTCCGAACCTATGAACGTTTGAAGAGTTACTTTAAGGAAATGGATGGTACAATATTTGCATCTGATGAGTTATCAAAAGCGATTGATGAAATTTACCGCTATCCCCTGCGCCAGTCGGCAATTGACACCCTGAATCGGCAGTTAAAAAGCGGTATTGGCGATCGGGCATTAGCAGAATTAGTCGTAGGATTAAGGATGGACGACCGTTTTTGTATAGTTAGTGAAGATGGAGACAAACGGGAACCAATGATTATTTGTTCTTTAGGCTTGTTTCAGGAGATATAAGATGTACAATGAGTAATATCAATTTAATGGGGTCGTTGCACATATCCCGATCCCCCTAAATCCCCCTTAACAAGGGGGACTTTGAGAATATTTCTTGTCCCACCCTTATTAAGGGGGGTTAGGGGGTATCAAATTCTATGCAACCTCATAAAAAATTGGTATAATAGCTTTATTTTAAGATTATGACGCTATCAATTGAGCCTCAATCCAAGCTTTCTCTGGCAGCATTCTTGAATTTATCAGAAACCGAACCTGCGAGTGAATACATCAACGGTAAAATTTATCAAAAACCGATGCCTCAAGGAAAACATAGTCTAATTCAAACTGAATTTGCCTCTACGATTAATCAACAGGGTAAACCCAGAAAACTAGCTTTAGCTTTGACTGAGTTACGCTGCACATTTGGGGGACGTTCCTTAGTACCAGATATTGCTGTTTTTGAATGGTCTCGTATCCCAGTTGATGAAAATGGAGAAATTGCTAATCGATTTGAAAGTCACCCCGATTGGGTGATTGAAATTCTTTCACCAGAACAGTCTCCTAATCGTGTAATTAACAAGATTATTTTTTCGATTCAGCACCAAACTAAATTAGGTTTATTTATAGATCCTAACGATCGTTCTGTGATGGTATTTCAACCAAATCAGTTACCCGAAGTGAAATATGATAATGATATTATACCAGTTCTTAATGTGTTAGGCGATTGGCAATTGCGAGTTGAAGATATTTTTAGTTTTTTACAAGTTAATTAATTCCGTCTTTATGATTTATCGACTCCGCCCAAGAAACCGGGTTTTTTTCGATATTAAAAGCTATCAATCAATATTCTCGCAAAAACCCGGTTTCTGACTACACCATGATATAACCATGCCGCCAACACTTAAAGAATCCCGCCAACTCCTCCAAGACTTTGAATTCAACAAATTGTTCGTCCAAAAACTCGGTTGGGATAATCTATCTTCCCACAAAACCGTACCTGTAGAAATAGAAGGCGAGACTTATTCCCGAAAAGCCATCGCCCAACTTTTAGGAGTAGTTGTATATGAAATTATCGCCGATAGCGGAAACATCCCCAATAGCGCCGAAAGACTGACTATTTATCGCGAAATCGTCCAAATATCCCGCGAAAATTTGTTAATTTTTATTGACAAAAATCGCACCAAATGTCTCTGGTATTGGGTGAAGCGCGAAGGTACAAAGCTTTATCCCCGCGATCATGTATACGTGAAACGGGAACCTTGCGATTTGCTGCTGAGTAAGGTGACAGCTTTAAAGGTTGATTTAGCAGAATTAGAAACGCTTTCGGTGATTGATGTCGCCCAAAGATTGCAGGCTGGATTGGATGTCGAACGAGTTACTAAGAAGTTTTTTGAAGAGTTTAAACAGCAACACGTAGAATTTTTAAGTGTTATTTCTGGGATAGAAAAAGAAACAGACAGGCGCTGGTATACTTCGGTTTTGCTTAACCGTTTGATGTTTGTGTATTTTTTGCAGCGCAAAGGATTTATCGACAGCGGAAAAATGCTGTATTTGCATGAAAAACTAGCTAAAAGTAAACTGCGGGGAACGGATTTATTTTACTCGGAATTCTTGAAAACACTATTTTTTGAGGGATTTGCTAAGCCACAACATGAACGAAGTTCTCAGGTTGAAATGCTGATTGGTGATATTAAATATTTGAATGGGGGACTGTTTCTCGAACATCCCATCGAACAAAATTATCCGAATATTGCTATACCCGATGCTGCTTTTGAGAAAATCTTAGATTTATTTGCCGCCTATTCTTGGAATCTTGACGATACGGTGGGCGGCAAGGAAAACGAAATTAACCCGGCGGTTTTGGGATACATCTTTGAGAAATACATTAACCAAAAAGCCTTTGGTGCTTATTATACCAGGCCGGAGATTACTGAATATTTGTGCGATCGCACAATCAACAAACTAATCCTCGATAAAATTAATGAGGGCGGACACGGGGGCACCGCCCCTACATTTGAAACCATCACCGAACTCCTCACCAATCTCGACGCAAATCTCTGCCGCCGCCTGCTAACAGAAATCCTCCCAAACCTAACATTATTAGACCCAGCCTGCGGTTCTGGCGCGTTTTTAGTCGCAGCGATGAAAACGCTGATTTACATCTATTCAACAGTCATCGGTACAAGCAAGTTTTTAAACGATCGTTACCTCAATGACTTCCTAAAAGACATCGAAAAAGAGCATTCATCACTTAACTACTATATCAAAAAAAAGATTATCAGCGACAACCTCTACGGCGTGGATATCATGCCCGAAGCAGTGGAAATCGCTAAACTGCGACTGTTTTTGGCCTTAGTTTCGGCGGCGGAGAATGTCAGCGACTTGGAACCGTTGCCGAATATTGATTTTAACATTATGGCGGGAAATTCCTTAATTGGATTGATTCGGGTGGATGAGACGGGTTTTGATTCCGTAGGAGATTCGCTGCAAGGAAATCTGCTGCAAACTTTGGCGGCTAACAATTACAAAGCAATCTTAGCAGACAAAAATAAGTCCGTAGATTTGTATAAAAAACACGCTTTTGAGTCTGGGGAACAAGCAGCGGGTTCTCAAGAATCTCGGTTGTTGATGTTACGGAGTCACATCGAACAGTTAAATCGAGAGTCGCAGGATAAATTGAATAAGTTATTGTTGGATGAGTTTAGTCAGCGGCTGGGAATTAAGTACGAACAAGTGCAGTTAGCGGGAAAACCGAAGAAACGAGTTTTAACTATTGATGATATTGCAGAGTTGCAACCGTTTCACTGGGGATATCACTTTGACAGAATTTTAGAACGCGGTGGTTTTGATGCGATTATTACCAATCCACCTTGGGAAACCTTTCAACCTGACGCGAAAGAATTTTTCTTGGAGTATAGTGAAACTGTATCCAAGAAAAAAATGGATATTAAAGATTTTGAAGCGGAACTTGAAGTTATATTAGCTGATGAAATTATCAAGCAAGAATGGCTAAAATATAAGAGCGAATTTGCTCATCAGCGAGATTTTTTTAGATTTGCCGAGCAATACAAAAACCAAGTACCAATTATAAATGGTAAGAGACACGGGAAAGATGTGAATCTTTATAAGCTTTTTCTAGAACAATGTGTTAATCTTTTGCGTTCAGGTGGGGAATGCGGGATTGTTATTCCTAGCGGAATCTATACAGACTTGGGGGCTAAGAAACTTCGGGAAATTTTGTTTAGCCAAAATCAAGTTACAGGTTTATTCTGTTTTGAAAACCGCCGCTTGATTTTTGAAGGAGTTGATAGTCGTTTTAAGTTTGTTGTCTTAACCTTTGAAAAAGGTGGAAAAACTAAAGATTTTCCTGCCCAATTTATGCGTCATGATGTTCAAGAGCTACAACACTTTCCTGATGAGAATAGCTCCTTAATAAGTGTAGCTTTAGTCAAAAAGCTTTCTCCTGATTCCCTTTCAGTAATGGAGTTAAAAAACAAAGTAGACTTTCAAATTGCAGAAAAAATGGTTAAATTTCCATTACTGGGTGAAAAGCTTAATAACAAATGGAATTTAGAGCTACATCGGGAATTTAATATGACTGATGATGCTTTCCTTTTCCATAAAAACCAGACACCCGATATGTTAGCTCTTTATGAAGGTAAAATGATTCATCAGTTTACTCACCTGCATACTGAACCGAGGTACTGGGTAGATGAAAAAGAAGGTAGGAAAGCTTTATTAGGAAAAAAAGCTATAGATAACGATCAACAATTAGACTATCAATTTTATCGCTTCGCCTATCGTGCAATTGCTAGGAGTACCGATTCTCGAACTCTTATTGGTACAATACTGCCTTCAAAAGTAGTTTGTGGTAATTCTCTCAATATTGCCTCTCCAACTCAAGAAAATAAATATACATTATTCATTTGTGCTGCACTGAATAGTTTTTGTGTAGATTTTGCATTGCGTCAACAAGTGTCAGCCAACATTAATATGTTCTACATTTACCAACTTCCTGTACCGCGATTAACATCAGGTGACAAATACTTTACCGACATCGTACAGCGGGCCGCCAAACTGATCTGCACCGCCCCAGAATTTGACGAATTAGCCCAAGAAGTCGGCTTAAACTCCTACCGAGAAGGCGTTACCGATGAAACAGAACGCGCTCAATTGCGAGCCGAATTAGACGGCATCATCGCCCACCTTTACGGATTAACCGACGCAGAATTTGCCTATATTTTGACTACTTTTCCGATCGTGCCAGAAACCGTCAAACAAGCAGCCTTGGAAGCATATCGCACGTTTTTATGTATGTAAAAGTTAAATATCAGGAAAGAAGAGGAGACGGCAGTGCCGTTTCCCTACAAGGTTATTTGGCGGTAGGGAAACGGCAGTGCCGTGTCCAGATTTGCCACTTCGGGACTATCTTCAGGAAAAACAACATCTTCATACAGCAGAGAAATCGGACAACGGAAATCAACGCTAATAAAATCAATTTCTAGTTCTGTCCCATCAGTAGTTGTTGCGTCAAGGGAATAAGCCGTGAGTTCCCATTTGCCTTTTTCATTAATTCGATAGCATTCTACATTTATGCGATCGGCTTCAATCAAAACATATTCTTTTAAACTTTCAATTTGACGGTAATGTCTAAATTTCTGACCGCGATCGAATCCCTCTGTACCTGGAGATAGCACTTCGACAATTAAACAGGGATGATAAATAATTTGACGCGATCTTTGATCTTGCGAATCGCAACTAACCATCACGTCAGGATAGTGAAAAGGACCATTTTGTGAAACCCCTACTTTGGCATCTGCCATAAAGACTTTGCAACCTTTACCCCGTAGGTGATTTTTAAGTGCAGAGGCTAAATTCAAGGCAATGGAAGTATGGGGAAGGGTTCCCCCAGTCATAGCAAAGACTTCCCCGTTAATGTATTCGTATTTAATGGGTTGTTGTTCTTCCCATTCCAGATATGCTTGGGGAGTTATGAATTGAGGTTGTAGTTGAGCAATCATTTGAAATATCTCCTTCTATATTGGTATTCTGAAAATTGGAAATTCCAAGCAAAGAAACCGGGTTTTTTACTGAAGTGGGTGAAAACCAAAGATTTTCGCAAAAACCCGGTTTCTGATTCCCTCACTAAACTGTCTTACCAACATTCAACTCACCGAGGCGCTTCAAAATACTCAGCACGCTGTACAACTCGTTCCCCGGATTGAAAAGGTAAAACTTCCGAGAAAAAGCATACTGTGCTGTTTCTCGCTTAACTAACTTGACAAATAGAAAATCTGCCCCATTCATTAACAATCCGTAAGTAGGTCGATCGCCCGTCACATTAGCTAACATATAAGCCAGTAACTGCGGAATCCCTACTTCCAAAGAAAACGCAGCCTTCTTGGACTCGATTACCACTACCCAAAACTCCTGAAACAAAGCCAACACATCTAACTGTCCCCTGACAATCATTCCTTCATCTTCGTCAATAATTTCTACAGACTTTTCTGAAGTAACATGAAAAGGAGCCAGATAAAAATCAGCTAAATCCAAAAACGGAGACAGCACTACCATTTTGACTGTATTTTCTAGCATTGGCGGACGAGCAAGCAAATTCCTGTAACTTGCTTTCACTCTGTCTAATCGCTGTTTTTCAGCTTCCGAGATTTCTGGTAAATCATCTTGCCACTCGCGAAAGAATTGGTCATCATCTTCAACCCACTCAATTTTGAATTGGGTTTCTAAGTCGTTCAGCGCGACATTTCTAGCTTGAATTGTTTGTACCATAAATTTAAGCAATTTATCCAAATTCGCTCTTAATTTATGATAGCAAAACTTGCTAGATTTTCGTTAATTCCGTTTACTAGGACACTTAAGGTCAAACCCGCATTCCGGCAAGTCCGCCAGGGAATTCATTCCCTGGCGGACTGTGGGACTGAGAGAGGGATCGCCCCGCACCGCTCACCTCCACCCGCCCCAATTTCCCAAAATATTGTAACGAGTTGTAAAGTATAATGAAAACAAAGCGAATATAGAGGCCAAGTAGTATCAAATGCGAGTTGCGATCGCCGGAGCCGGCTTAGCAGGACTTTCCTGCGCAAAATATCTTACCGACGCGGGCCACACCCCGATCGTCCTAGAAAGTCGGGACGTACTCGGCGGCAAAGTAGCCGCCTGGAAAGATGCAGATGGCGACTGGTACGAAACCGGCCTCCACATCTTCTTCGGTGCATACCCGAATATGCTCCAACTTTTCAAAGAACTTGACATTGAAGACAGGCTGCAATGGAAAGAACATTCGATGATTTTCAATCAGCCAGAAACCCCCGGAACCTATTCGCGGTTTGACTTTCCCGACATTCCGGCTCCCCTCAACGGCGTCGCAGCCATCCTGAGCAACAACGATATGCTCACTTGGCCCGAAAAAATCCGTTTTGGCATCGGGCTGATTCCGGCGATGCTTCAGGGTCAAAAATACGTCGAAGAAATGGACAAATACTCCTTTTCCGAGTGGCTGAAAAAGCAAAATGTCCCCCCCAGAGTCGAAAAAGAAGTGTTTATCGCCATGTCCAAGGCGCTTAACTTCATCGACCCCCACGAAATATCCGCAACCATTCTGCTGACAGCCCTCAACCGCTTCTTGAAAGAGAAAAAAGGCTCGAAAATGGCTTTTTTAGACGGTTCCCCTACAGAGAGGTTGTGTCAGCCGATGGTAGACTACATAACTGAACGCGGTGGCGAAGTCCGGCTGAATGCACCCATCGGGGAGTTTTTGCTCAACGATGACAACACGGTGCGCGGGTTCCAGATTCGGGGTGTAAAAGGGGCAGAGTCAGAAATTCTGACGGCCGATATTTACGTTTCTGCGATGCCGGTTGACCCGCTGAAGCTGATGATGCCCCAAGCTTGGGGCAAAATGGACTATTTCAAACAGCTCGAAGGCTTGGAGGGAGTACCCGTGATCAATGTACACTTGTGGTTCGATCGCAAGTTAACTGATATTGACCACTTGCTGTTCTCGCGATCGCCCTTGTTGAGCGTCTACGCCGACATGAGCAACACCTGCCGCGAATATGCCAACCCAGACAAATCAATGCTGGAACTGGTACTCGCACCGGCAAAAGACTGGATAGGCAAATCCGACGAAGAAATCGTCGCAGCCACAATGCTCGAGTTAGAAAAACTCTTTCCCGATCAAATCCCAGAACCCGCCAAAGTGCTCAAATATCACGTAGTCAAAACCCCTCGTTCCGTCTACAAAGCCACTCCTGGCCGCCAGCAGTGCCGTCCCTCACAAACAACTCCGATTAGCAATTTCTATCTAACGGGGGATTATACAATGCAGCGTTATCTGGCGAGTATGGAAGGTGCCGTGCTTTCTGGTAAGCTGACAGCGCAGGCTATTTCAACGCCCAATAAAAAATGAAAAATTAAGAATTTTTCATAAAGACGTAAAGGAATCTCCCGTTTTCTAGACGGGAGAAAATCAGTTCTAATCTTTAAATTTCTTATTCTCGGATGCTGCAACTGTCAAAACTCCAGTGCATGAGAACTCTGGCTTCTTTGGATGAATCCTACGAACTGTGCCGCCAAGTCACAGCGAGTTATGCCAAAAATTTTTATTTAGGCACTCAACTCATGCCCGAAGCTAAGCGTCGGGCTATCTGGGCGATTTACGTCTGGTGCCGCCGCACCGACGAACTCGTAGACGGGCCTGGTTCTGAGGCCACGACCCCTGAAACCCTAAATTTGTGGGAAAAACGCCTAGAGTCCCTGTTTGCGGGCCACCCACACGACGATTACGACGTGGCTTTGGTGGATACTTTGTCTCGTTTTCCGATCGACATTCAACCGTTTCGCGAAATGATTGCAGGCCAGCAAATGGACTTGTACCGCAGTCGCTATGAAACTTTTGAAGAGCTCAATCTTTATTGTTATCGGGTAGCCGGTACTGTCGGGATGATGTCGATGTCTGTGATGGGTGTGGACGAATCGAGTCCCGCTACTAACTGGAATTGGCACTGGGATAGTCAGATTCCCAAAGAAGAGGCCATCTCCCTCGGTATAGCCAAGCAGTTGACTAACATTCTGCGCGATGTCGGAGAAGATGCCCGTCGTGGCCGCATTTACATTCCCTTAGAAGACTTGGCGTTGTTTAACTATACCGAAGCAGATTTGTTCAACGGTGTGATTGACAATCGCTGGCGGGAATTGATGCGCTTCCAAATTCAGCGAGCTCGCAAATTATATGCTAGCGCCGAACCGGGAATCAAAGTGCTGAGTCCCGATATCCGCTGGACTGTCTGGGCTGCTACGATGCTTTATAGCAGAATCTTAAATGCGATCGAACGAAATCAGTACGACGTGTTCAAGAAGCGAGCCTATGTTACCAATTTGCAAAAATTGCAGTGTCTCCCCGCCGCTTGGATCAAGTCAAAAGTGCTTTAGCTGCGGGCAATTTTGCTGGCGATTCGGCAACGGGTAAGGGGTATTTGTCAAGTTACAAATTATATGATGTCCAGCAAATTGCATATTAGGTTTGTAGGGACACGGCATTGCCGTGTTCATACTTGTCCTGTGTTAATTGGAGTTAAATTGGTGGTGTAGCAGGTGGAATGTTCAATTGGTCGATCGTACTTTCCAGCAATTGCCTTTCCTGCTGAAGTTTTGCTTCTAAATTTTGAATTTGTTCTCGGCGGGCTTCAACTTCAATCAAACGACGAGATAATGCTTGACTTTCCAAAGTCAGAGATTGCCGCCAATTTTCCGCTTTCTGGGCTTCTAGCTGCAAAAAATCTGGTGTAATACCTGTGGTTAGATGCTTCTCAACTAATTCTAGCACCCAGTTGTTAGCCGATCGCACCTGCACAACTTCGTCATTTTCCCCAACATCTGCTAAGACTAAAACGCCTTCATTTAAAGCATTGACGAGGGAGTTCTTTGGGTTTTGAACACAATCTCTTGATAATGTCAAGATACTTTGTTTAGCAAGAATCGCCCAAGTATCATCAGCATTTTGACAAGCCAGTAATTGCAGAGTGCGATCGCCTAAAACTTCCTGACTTTGTACTTGAGCTAAATATAGCATCAGGGTTATTAGTTATTGGTTATTGTAACTGGTTCCTAGGCAGAGCCTAGGAACCGATGTCCAGAGGCTCTGCCTCGCTTGCTTACGGATCCAAATTCGCTTGCTTTTAACTGGTTCCTCGGCTCTGCCTGGGAACCGATGTCACTCTTGCTCTGCCTCGCTTGCTTACGGAGTCAAATTGGAGGCAGAGCCTCCGGGTATATATTCCCAGGCAGAGCCTGGGAACAAGGCTATAACTATTAAAACAACTTTAGCCGATCGCGCAAAATTTCCGCCTGTTTTTCCGCTTCCGCCAAACCATCCCGCGCCACCTGAACCACTTGCGGATCGGCTTTTTCCACAAACTTCTGATTAGTCAAACGCGCCGAAGTATGCTTAATTTCCCCTTCTATCTTCGCCAACTTTTTCTCTAACTTAACACGCAAAGCCTCCAGATCAACTACTCCTGCAAGAGGAATCAATACCTGCACAGTACCGACAACCCCAGCAATTGTCTGCCCTAATTCCGCATCCAAACTAGCAGTAATGGTCAGATTTTCCACCCTTGCCAAATCCTTAATGTAAATAGCGCAATCTGAGAGAATCTGACGTTCTTTCGGGCTTTCGCTTTGCAAAATCGCCGTCACCTTTAATCCCGGCTTAATATCAGTATCATTCCGCAAATTGCGAATAGTCCGAATTGTCCCAAACAACAACTCAAACTGCTGCTCTAAATTAGGCTCGATTAGCGATGCTTGCACTTCAGGATAAGCTTGCAAAGCCAGACATTTATCCTCACCTGTTTGAGTCAGAGTGTGCCAAATTTCCTCAGTAATATGAGGCATAAAAGGATGCAGCAACTTCAGAATACCTTCCAACACAAAAGCCAAAGTTTGCTGTGCCGCCTTCTTAGAATTAGGTTCAGTATCCTGTTGCAAGCGAGACTTGACTAACTCAATATACCAGTCGCAAAAATCGCCCCAAATAAACTCGTAAAGTCCCTTAGCAGCTTCTCCAAAAGCGTAAACTTCAAAATCATTACGGCTTTGCTGTACAACTTCATAGTAGCGAGAAAGAATCCAGCGATCGCACAATTCTAACCCTTCTTCACTCTTGGGCGGGCACGGGGGCACCGCCCCTACGGGGGGTTGGGGGGGGTAAGGAACACCCAATTGCTGCGGAGTTTGTCCCTCCAGATTCATCATCACAAACCTGGCAGCATTCCACAACTTATTAGTGAAATTCCGCGACGATTCCACCGATTTAGATTCATCAGTTTTGCGATCGTACTCCAAGCGAATATTTTGACCCGCGCCAACCACTTCCTTCACCAAAGTGTAGCGCAAAGCATCAGTCCCGTACTTACCAATCAACAGCAGCGGATCGATACCATTACCTTTACTCTTAGACATTTTCTGCCCGTTTTCATCCAACACCAAACCGTGAATGTAAACAGTATCAAAAGGCATCTTTTCAGTAAAATGTCTAGCCATCATCGTCATTCTAGCCACCCAGAAAAAGATGATATCAAAACCAGTAACTAAAGTAGTTGTTGGATAATAGAAATCCAAATCCTTAGTTTCATCCGGCCATCCCAAAGTCGAAAAAGGCCACAAACCAGAAGAAAACCAAGTATCCAATACATCTGGATCTCTTGCTAGTTCAACATTTTGACCAAATTGAGCCACAGCTTTTTCCCGGGCTTCAGCTTCAGTTTTTGCCACCACAAAAGGAGTCGTGTCAGTAATTTCTCCCGCAGTTTCGCTAACAGCATACCAAGCCGGAATTTGATGTCCCCACCACAATTGTCGAGAGATGCACCAATCTTTCAACTTTACCAACCAATCGCGATAAACCTTTGTCCATCTTTCCGGCACAAAGACAGGTGAATTCTCTTCATCTAAGGCTGTTAAAGCGCGTTGAGAAAGCGGATTAATTTTGACAAACCATTGAGTAGATAGTAAAGGTTCGACGGGGACTTTACCGCGATCGCTGTAGGGAACTGTATGCTTGTAGTCTTCTATTTTAACTAAAACTCCGTCTGTTTCTAAACGCTGTACGACATTTTTGCGAGCCACAAATCTATCTTGTCCCTGGAACTCTCCGGCATTTTCATTTAAAGTGCCGTCCTTATTCATGATATTAATAAACGGCAAATTATGTCGTTTACCCATCTCGAAGTCATTCGGATCGTGGGCGGGTGTTACCTTGACGCAGCCAGTTCCAAAAGTCGGGTCAACTAATTCATCGGCAAAAATTGGAATTTCGCGATTGGCGATCGGCAAAGTCACAGTTTTACCGATAAGATGCTTGTAGCGATCGTCCTCTGGATTCACAGCCACCCCAGTATCGCCCAACATCGTTTCCGGCCGAGTCGTAGCCACCTCCAAATAACCAGAACCATCCGTCAAAGGATAGCGGAAATGCCATAAATGCCCGTCAACTTCCTGCTGATCCACCTCCAAATCCGACACAGCAGACTGACTCGCCGGACACCAATTCACCAAGTAATTCCCGCGATAAATCAATCCCTCATCATACAAACGAACAAAAGCTTCTAAAACCGCAGCGGATAAGCCTTCATCCATCGTAAAACGTTCCCTAGACCAATCGACAGACACGCCCAAACGTCGCAATTGATTAGTAATAGTATTGCCCGATTCAGCCTTCCACTCCCAGGCTTTTTCCAAGAATTTTTCTCGCCCTAAATCGTCGCGAGTTTTGCCTTCAGCTTTGAGTTGCTTTTCCAGAATAGTTTGAACTGCGATACTAGCATGATCCGTTCCCGGCAACCACAGCGTATTGCGCCCAGTCATCCGTTGGTAGCGCACGAGGACATCAATCAGCGTCTCTTCAAAAGCGTGTCCCATATGGAGGCTACCCGTCACGTTGGGCGGCGGGATGACTACGCAGTAAGGTTCGCCGCCTGTTTCTGGGTCAGCTTTGAAGGTTTGGTTGTCTTCCCAGTATTTTTGCCATTTGGCTTCGGTGGCTTTGGGGTCGTATTGGGGTGGTAGGTTTGCAGTCATGGTGGCTTGAGGGTTTTATCTTATTTATGATTGTGCCATAGCGAGGGGAGGGTGAGGGGAAGTTGGGGAAAGTGCGATATTCAAGGCTGGGCGGGTTTACGTTAAAATCAAGGTAAAATCAACAGGTCTAATGGCATTATGAATGTAGCAGCACTTCGATATCAAATCGCTCGATCGCTCGATCGACTCTCTCCAGAAAATCTGGCATTAGTTGCGAGTTTTATCGAGTTTCTAAGCCAAAAGCAACGTCATGGGGTAATCATTTCACAAAATAATCTGCCAGAGGTTTTCTCAGCAGAAATCCAAGAGATGCCTGCTGCTAATTCTTTTAGTATTTCAGAAACCTCAGAAATTGACGGGGAGAGTCAATCGAAAGCAGCGCTTCTACAAGATTTTCGGCAAGCTTGGCACGAAGCCATGACTGGGCAAACCATTTCGGTTGCTCAAATGTGGGAAGGAATTGAGAATGACTGACTTGCCGTTAATTCAAGTTATAGTTTCGCCAACCTTCAATCGAAATTTACGAACTCTTGCAAAAAAATACCGCAGTATTCGCAACGATATTCAACCCATTATCGAACAACTCGCACAGGGAGAGCTGCCAGGAGATCGAATTGCTGGAGTGGGTTATGCAGTCTTCAAGTTGAGAGTCCGAAATAGCGACACTCAAAAAGGTAAAAGTGGTGGCTATCGTTTAATTTACTACGTCCAAACAGCAATGGGAATCATTTTGCTGACCGTTTACACTAAATCCGAACAAGTCGATATTGTAGCAGAAGATATTCAAAACATTATTACAGAATACGAGCAGCAGCAGAGCGAAGATCGAGAGATTATCTAAGAGTTAGGAAATTTTGCGCTGTAGAAGATGAGGTTTCGATATCTTCAGTGGGTGACTGCTATACCTCGATTATTTCACCTCTTTATAATCCACTCCGTAACTCGTATCTCTACCCGACAAATAAGTAGTTTTCCCCGTCAAAGTCTCCAAAGTTGCTCTTGTTTTAGCAGAAGTAATTGTATTCAACGGTATACCCAACTTGCTAGCCAAACCGGCCGCTACGCCCACACCTTGTCCTTGATAAATATTCACTGTCGCAATTCGCCCGACTGATACCGCCATACCGACATATCCAGACGATCGCCCGACGATCGCCAAATTATTCACTTTGCTAGCCAATGCACTTTCTATGCCAAAGTTATACACGGGTAATCCAGGAATTCTCGACGACAAATCCTTGACTCCGCCCCGCAAGTCGAAATCATAGGAAAAACTGCCGATCGACTTTTTGGGTTCGGTTCCTCCTTTAATAATTTCCTGTCCCGTCAGCGGATCTACTACATCGCGAACATTCAACGTTTGCCGGATATAAACCTCATCCGGGATAAATACTCTCACATCTTTACCCGATTTCTTTTGCAGCCACTCTTGGAGATGTGACATTTCTTTCAGCATCTCAGGAGTCGCTTTTCTGTCGTTAGCTTCCATCTTCATTAGTTGGTCAACTTGATATTTAAACAGAAAGCCATTCCACGACATGGAATTATCTTTATAAACGCAAATATTGGCTTTGTCAAAGAAGAAGCCTTTGTCTTGAGTAAAGGGCAGATTTCTATCTACATGATACGCTGCTCCTAGGGCGGTACTTCTAATATTGTAGCCATCTCGATATGCCTGATAAATCGGGCTTAAAAAATTCCTCATCCAGAATTCGGTACTTGCCGGATCGTTAGATTTGGCAATGCTTGTTTTGATTTTTTCTACGAAAGGTGTGTTGTAAAGAATGTCATCTTCCATTTTGCGGAGGTCGGATATCGTGAGGCCAGTAATTGTCGGAACTATCGATATCGCTAAGGTTTCATTTTTAGATTTGATATTTTGCGATTCGTATCCTGTATAATAAGATAATCCGGCTTTGACTGCGAGTTCGGCATCTTGAGTTACATCAATATAAGAGTTAGCTTTTATTTTGACGCCACTGCCTTTTACTTCGGCATATTCGATTTTTCGATAGACTACGTGGGGAGTGAGAGTTGAGTTGGAAATAACTTTAACTCCGGCTTCTGAAAGCATATCTTTGAGTGCTTTATCTGCTGTTTTTGGTTCTAAGCAAGATTCGGGCACGTTAGCTTTATCGAGGAATTCCCGGAAGCATTGGGCGTAGGGTTGGTTGTACCAATCGGGGATTTTATCTAAATCGACGTAACCTAAACCGCCGCGAGTGAGTACGCCACCTAACATTGCGGTTTCATGATTCGATCGCACTACAACTACTTTTCCCTTTGCACCTAGGGTTTTCTTTGCCCAGATAGCTGCACATATCCCCGGTACTTCATCACCATATACTACGACATCAAAGTTGCGATCGGCTGGTGTCTGAGCTGCTGTGGAGGGCTTGTTTGTGGCTGTTTGGCGCAGGCTTTCGGTGTCTAAGGTGGCACTTGCTTCGTTTCGGTGTGCGATCGAGCTTTTTACGTCTTTCAAATACGGGGAATCAACTAAAACTTTTAAGGCTACAAAAAAAATGGCGATCGCAGCTAATTTCTTGAAAGTAGGGGGCATTTAGTTGACTCGTTGATGAATTTGGCATACCTGAAAGTGCAATTCAGGGCTTACGGGGTTGAATATAGCACATTTAGCTAATTTCGGCACAAGTTTCGCATTTGTTTGGCTACGCGCTTGTGGTTTGAGAAGGCAAGTGGCCACAGTGGAGGCGATCGCACTTTGGACTCTCTGACTCCCCAATTTACTGGTAATGTAATACGTGGTATGCATAAAATGGCGATCGTGACTTGGCTCAATAGTGTCTAATCATGCAGCGACCTGATGAAATTGAGGGAACCGTAACAAAATGACAAAAAATATACAGATAACGATCGAAGCAATTGACCATACATCCCCTCATTTGCAAACCGTTATAGCACTAGGTGATGCCAATAAAAAAACTCTGGGCTTGTTACCAAGAGATGCTTTTATCGAATATGCAATCAAGCGCACGATCCTTGTGGCTATCGATTCCGATAAAAATTGTATTGGCTATCTGCTATACCGGAAGGTGATCCGAAAACACGCAATTGTTATTGTTCATCTCTGCGTCAATCCGTCATGCCGTGGCAAAGATGTTGCTAAAAAGCTAGTCAATTACTTAAGTCAAAAAACTCAGGATTTTTATAGGATTGAGCTTAAATGTCGCCGAGACTATGGAATAGACGGGATGTGGTATAAATTAGGCTTTGTTCCCTTAGATGAAAAGACAGGCAAAAGTAAGGATGGTAAACTTCTTACAATTTGGTGGCTAGAACACAATCATCCTACCATATTTTCTTATGCTGCTAATCAGAAGCTTGAATCTAAACTTTGTGCAGTCATTGATACCAGCGTTTTCTTTGAATTGCATGGAGATGAAGAGCTTAAAACTACAGAATCGGATTCTCTGCTCGCTGATTGGTTGCAGGATGACTTGGAGTTGTGCATTACTGATGAAATATTTAAATCAATAAACAAAATTGATTCTGCTAGCTTAAGAGATAGCAAGCGTTGGCTTGCTAATAGTTTTACTCAGTTAGTACATAACAAAACCCGAATAGAAGGTATTTTAAATACTCTCAATCAAGTGTTTACCAAGCAAGCTTCAACTCGCGATATATCCCTAATAAATCAGTTAGCTATCACTATCGCTTCTGATGCTCAAGTTTTTGTCACTCGCAACATAGAAGTCTTAAATTTAGCTGATGAAATTTATAAAAAATTCACATTGGAAGTAATTAGTCCAACAAATTTAATTTTAAAATTAGATGATATTCGCAGAAATGTTGAATATCAACCTGTGCGTTTGGCAGGTACATCTATAAAGATGAAACTCATTCAGAGATTAGAAGAATCTCGATTAATTGATAGTTTTCATGCTAGTGAAAAGGGCGAAAAAGAGGGAGAATTTCAACAACGACTGCGCCACATTATTGCTAATTCCGATAAATTTCAATGTTATGTTTTTTTAGATGATGAAAATACACCTCTTGCTTTAATTGTTTTTGAGCGACACCAAGCTGACGAACTAAAAGTGACAATTATGCGAGTTATTTCCGGCGCTATAGCGGCTACATTAGCACGCTACTTGGTTTTCTATTCTATATCACTCTCAGCCGATGAAAAGCGACAATTTACCAGAATTATTGACCCATATCTGGAAGAAACTGTTTTACAAGCTATTCAAGAAGATGCTTTTGTTAGAGTTAATAATGGGTATTTGAAGGCGAATCTTGATGTGGCAAAAACATCCGCAGAACTATCTAAGTACCTTAAGGAATTAGGTAAGATGGGATCAGAATATAATTTTTGCATTCAGCTTGCAGAAACTCTTACCATCAGCGAATCAACTCAAGATATAAAGACTATATCAGAGATAGAACGTCACCTTTGGCCGGCTAAAGTCATTAATGCTGATTTGCCTACATTCATTATTCCTATTCAACCCATATGGGCAAAAGATTTGTTCGACAAAGAATTGGCTCGTCAGTACATCTTGGAATCTCAAACTGATCTAGCGCTCAAACGCGAACTGGTGTACTATAAGTGCAATAATGGCAGTCTAAAACCTGGTGTTATTGGTAGAATTTTATGGTATGTTAGCTCCGATAGAGCATTTACTGGTACACAAGAGGTTAAAGCTTGTTCTAGGTTAGATGAAGTTATCATAGACAAACCTGAAAAACTATATAGACAGTTCCGCCACTTAGGTGTATATGAGTTAAAACATTTAATGACTCTAGCAAAAGACAAACCCGATGAAGATATTATGGCTATCAGATTTAGCTATACCAATATTTTCAATAAACGACTGACATTAAATAGGCTTCGGGAAATACTTGGAAATAAAACAACCGTTCAAAGTTTATTTAAGATTTCAAAGCAACAATTCGGAATCATATATAATGAAGGAACTGCGACCTAAATAAAGGATTGTAACCGATGTCAAGTATCTTACTATTATCTATTCGACCGGAATACGCCAACAAAATATTCGATAGTAATAAGACTGTTGAATTGCGGCGCGTCCGCCCTCGATTATTGAACGAAGGCGATTTAGTGTTAATTTACGTTTCCTCACCAATTAAAGCTGTATTGGGTTCATTTAAAGTGGATTCTATTATGGAAAAACCACCTAGAGAACTTTGGGAGGAAGTTAAAGACAAAGCAGGCATTTCAAAGGGGAAATTTAATGACTATTATCAAGGTACATCAAAAGGAATAGGAATTTTTTTTAAAGATATTCACAGGTTTAGGGAACCAGTAGAATTACAGTCTTTAAGAAAAAAGTTACCTGAGCTTAAACCACCACAGAGTTATCGTTATATGACCGATAAACAGTTGAAAATAGTCAAGTCTTTAGGAGAATGTTCTAGATAAATATTAGTAAAATAATTCAGTAATTAATAGTTGGGAAGAGCAGTATGTTAGTGGCAAAAAAAGCTGAGTTCGTCAGGTTATTTCAAGAATTTGTTAGTTCATATCCCTACACTCCCGATGGGTTGCATCATAAAGCTGCTTACGAGGATCAGCGTCAGCAGGGACGTAGAAAATTTGAAGCGATAGCCACTGCCACCAACTCAGAAGAAGATGTGATAGAAGTCGTACTGCTTGAAATTTTGCCTTATGTCAATACAGGAATGCTGACTACTATCCTTCATTATTTACGACCTCATCAATTTTTATGTCTTAACAACAAGTCTATATCAGTTATCAACTATTTTACCGATACTTTATACTCTCAAGAACTGATAGACTATCCGACCCTTAACGTTATAGGACACAACCTTATTCAAGAATTAGCTAAAGATATGCACCAGACTGGTGCTCCATCCCTTCGAGACGAATATCTATTTGATATGTTTTGTCACTGGCTTGTAGCCGTTAAACAGTATAATTTTGGTATAAAAGAAACCTCATCATCATCTGAAGCGATCGAGTTTAATACCGATTTTGAAACACTAGAGTTCCAGCCGGAATATTCCATGAGTCAATGTGTCGAAGAAACTGGCTTCACCGAAACGCAACTAACTCAATGGATACACACCATTAACCGCAAAGGCCAAACCATCATCCAAGGCCCGCCCGGAACCGGAAAAACCTTCCTTGCCGAAAACCTCGCTCAACACTTAATCGGCGGCGGTGATGGTTTTTCAGACATTATCCAATTTCACCCCGCCTACACCTACGAAGACTTTATCGAAGGCCTCCGCCCAATTACTCAAAACGGACAATTAACCTACTCAATAGTTCCCGGTAGATTCCTAGAATTCTGCAAACAATCCGAAGTCTGTCAAGACACTTGCGTTCTCATTATTGATGAAATTAATCGTGCAAATTTATCTCAGGTATTTGGAGAGTTAATGTATTTGCTTGACGATCGCGATCGTACTGTTAAACTAGCCAGCGGCCAACTATTCAGAATCCCTACAAATGTCCGTATCATCGGCACAATGAACACAGCAGACCGCTCTATTGCCTTAGTTGATAACGCACTCCGCCGCCGTTTCGCATTCATTCCCATCTATCCAAACTATGAAGTGCTGCGACAGTATCACCACAGAGAAAAAACAGGTTTTCCAGTTGATAAATTAACTAGGATTCTAGAAAATGTCAATCGGGCAATTAATAACAAACACTATGAACTAGGCATCTCCTTCTTTTTGACAAAAACCTTAGCTGAAGATATCCAAGATATTTGGCAAATGGAAATCGAGCCGTACCTCGAAGAATACTTTTTTGATAACCAGGCAAAAATGGATGAATTTCTCTGGGATAAAATCAAAGATAAATTGAGTAAGTGATAATCTTATGAAACGAGAATCACCCCAAATCATCGAACTTACAGAATATCAATTAGCAACTTTTGAACAAGACTCAATCCCCGAATCAGTAGGACAGAAAATACACCAGAGTTATGACAAGGAAATCGATATAGAATTTCCCAACTTTAAAACAAAATATCAATGGCACTTAAAATCTAAAGGCAGAGTTGGCAACATTCCCATCACTCCAGAATTTCACATCGCCATCCGCCCAAAGGTTCCCATAAATAACCTCTTCGGAATGCTTGACTATGCCTACAACCTGAAGATAAAATTTCCCCAAGGACAGATTAAGTGCCAATTTTTAGAACAAATTTACGAGACATTAGCTAACATTCTTGCCCATAAAATCCTCGAACGCTGCCGCAAAGGATTATATCGCGATTACTTACCCAAAACCGAAAGACTCGCCTACATTCGCGGCCGCGTCGATTTGCGATCGGCCCTTCAAAAACCTTGGGATGTTAAACTAAAATGCCACTATAACGAACAAACAGGCGATATCGAAGATAATCAAATACTCGCTTGGACACTTTTCATCATTGGTCGCAGCGGTTTGTGCCGTGAATCTGTTTCATCCACTGTGCGAAAAGCCTTTCACGCACTCCAAGGATTTGTGACATTAAAACCTTTTAAATCAGAAGCTTGTATTGATAGAAATTATCACCGTTTGAATCAAGATTATCAACTTTTACACGCCTTATGTCGATTCTTTTTAGATAACACAGGGCCAAGTCACGAAACTGGCGATCGCGAAATGCTCCCTTTTCTGATAGACATGGCCAATTTATATGAACAATTTGTCGCTGAATGGCTCAAAGCAAATACACCAAAAGGCTTTTTTGTCAAACAACAACACCGAGTCACACATGACCAAAACTATTTCGATCGCATTGACTTACTGCTGTGTGATATTGCAACAAGTAAAGTCCAGTATGTCCTCGATACAAAATACAAAGCTCCCGATAAAGTAGCTAATAATGACATTCATCAAATAGTTGCTTACGCCAATGCCTTAAACTGCCAAAATGCAATTCTCATCTACCCGCAAAACCTCAAACAGCCACTAGACATAAAACATGGTGATATCCAAGTTCGCAGTCTAACCTTTTCCCTAAATAGCGACCTAAATCAAGCAGGAATAACCTTCTTAACCTCTCTACCTCCAAACACCCTCTCCTAACTCTTCTCTGCGCCCTCTGGCGCTGGAGCGGTTCATTTCCCACAATAAAAAAGAGGTGCAATCGCGCCCCCTAAATCTTTATCATGTCTGCGTTCTAAACACTCATAGCCACTTTCAAATACGGGGAATCAACTAAAACTTTTAAGGCTACAAAAAAAATGGCGATCGCAGCTAATTTCTTGAAAGTAGGGGGCATTTAGTTGACTCGTTGATGAATTTGGCATACCTGAAAGTGCAATTCAGGGTTTACGGGGTTGAACATAGCACATTTAGCTAATTTCGGCACAAGTTTAATTTTTCCGGGAACTGTTGTTAGATCGATCGGCGGTTGAAACCTGTTAACCTCAAACTGTAATGTGGCGAAGCAAATTCCGGCGATTGGAAATCTCGCCTACATAGACAAAACCCGACGAAAGCGTGTTGAAAACATTCTTAGTCTGCGGAGGCGGACTAAGTTTGTGTAGACGCGAATTCTATTCGCCGAGTATCTTTAAAAATAGTTCACAAATCAAACAAGATGTCTAAAACCCCGAGAATCCCCATTCCCCCAAAAGTCAGAAAATACGTATTCACCCGCAATAAATACCAATGCCAAAGCTGCGGCCAAACCAAACAAGAAACCCAACTGTCGATCGATCATATCATCCCCCTAGCCCGTGGCGGCAGCAACGACATCAGCAACCTGCAAACCCTCTGCTGCACCTGCAACCAACAGAAAACCGACAAACTAGACCCCCGCTTCCGCCGTCACTTTGACCTGTGATATTTAGTATAATTAGTTTGTTCGATCGAGATAGAAATTACCGTCCGCCATTCGATCGCACTTTTAATATCAGGTCCTCTCGATCATCTATAATGTAGGGGCGGGTAAACCTGCCAATATCAGCCAATAATTAACAATCTCAGAAACCCGCCCCGGCCGATAAATCGCGAGCGATCGCACTTTTAATTCCTAGCTTGGATAACTACAATGCTTACAAAAACAGTTGACGTGCAAGAAGCACAGACAAATTTAAAAGAGTTACTATTTCTAGCACTTAAAGGCATAGAGGTTGTTCTCACAGATGGCGGCATTCCCCTTGTCCGTTTAGCGCCGATCATCGCATCCCCACCTAAGCAGCGTACAGCAGGACTGCACGCAGGAGCAATCTGGACAAGCGACGATTTTGATGAACCGTTACCAGACGAATTAAAGCTTTCTATATAAGCATTCTTCCTTCTTCCTTCTTCCTTCTTCCTTCTTCCTTCTTCCTTCTACTTACCATCGATAATACCGATAAGGATCGTCCCCATTCTCAAAATCTGTCTTATAATCCGAGTGATAAAACTCCTGACTCGAACCATTAAATACAACCCCATCCGCCTTAAAACTTGCTCCTAAATTAGCCAAAATCTGAGCATTTGCCCGAGTTTGTCGCCAGCGAGTAAAGCGCAGATAAGTCTTAGCATCAGCATTCAAACTATCCGGGTCAATCTGAGAAAAAATCGCCACTCCCTTACCAACTTGTACCCGACTTAACAAACCGTTAGCACCAATTTCACCCCCAGAATTAATCAACCAAGTATCATAAAAAGAGCGCGATCGCAAATCTGAACTGCTAAGCCCCCTCACTTCGTCCCAAGTCGGGACTAACAGCGAACCGCCGAAATCCTTCGCTTGCTGCAAACCCACGCCCAAACCCGCAACAGGCACTTGACGCGGCAAGAAAAATGCCTTACCCCCGCCATTCAAATAACCGCGCAAATCAGCATCTTTCAGATTCGCTTGGGCCCCCACAATTGCTAAACCAATATTCGGGGAAAGCGAATTAGCCCGCTGATAAATTATCCCCAAATTATCCAACTTCTTGGCATCCCCATCTCCCCCAATTAAAACCACCTTATCTGGCTTCCCCACCACCGAGGAATTCATCCCGTAACTCACAATTTGCTGGACTAATTGTGCCGCCCCAGCATCCGCAGCAAAATGGTCTTCCAAATCCAACTCATTTAAAATTAATCGCCCTTTTCCGTAGTCCAATTCCATCAGCGGCGAATAAGCTAAATCAAACTCAGATTCCAAAATTGGCCGCCAAGAAGTGCGGTGTGGCTTCTCTATGGAAGCGCTGCTGATACCGCCGCGATTTCCCCAATGCCAGCCGTACCAAGGCATATTTGACGGACTCAATCTTGCCCCAGATTGAATCGTATCTGGATACGCTTCAAGCAGCGTGCTTTCCCCTGTCCAATCGCGCAAATCTGCCTCGTCTAAACCGTTAACTGCCGGGTGGTTGCTGTCAATTGGATACACGCGGCGACTGACGTGTTCAGCAACCCGCAAACCCATGTTTTTCAGCCATTCCCGGCGTTGGGGAAACACTATTGCTTTGCCGCCGTTACGCACGAAAGTTTCTAAATTTCCTGGCAAGTTTTGCCCGCTAGAAAACGCTTCCCTACCGATAATTAATAGCGACGAAACTTGCGAACCGTTCCACGGCACGGGCTGATAACCTAACTGTTTTAACATGGCTGATGTTTTGCCAACTGGATCGAAGATTGTCACCGCATCCTTGACTTTGGATGAAGTAGAAAAAACCCGGAAAGGGAATGTATCAGCATGAGGGCGATCGCCAATTCGCGCAGTCCAGCGAATTTCACCATCAGCTTTGCTAGAAATTGTATTTGGTAACTTCAGGTCAATTGGGAAGAATAGCGTCCCTGCTGTCTCAATACTTCCCTTCTTCTCGCCAGTTCCAACTTCTTGTCCTCCTACCAATATTCGCCAATTAAACGCAAAATCTTGTTTCGCCCGTGTATCGTTAATTAATACTATTTGCTTCGCCAATTTTCCGCCTGCAAAAAAGCTGTGGTCTTTGGCAGTAAAAGCCTGATTAGCACCAGCAATCCAAGCCAAAGTCGGGCCATTATTATTCATAATTGCCTCGCCTCCAGGATATATTTTGTAAGCTTCTGGCTGCAAATAATTCACCAGATTATTGGATACTTGCTTCAAATAAACGCCCCGGCGACCAGGTTGAAATGCCCCAATATCCACCCTAGTTCTGCCAGCATCCGAAATTTCCCAACCGTGCCCATCGTTCCAAGGAATCATCCCCCCAGACATTCCGAAAGTCCGCCAACTCCGCCAAGTATTCGTACTGAATAACTGCTGCAACTTTTGAAAAGCTGGTGCAAAATCTAAATCCTTACTGGAATGCCAGCTTTTATACTCTTGATTCTTGACAAATTGCTCGCGAATTTTACTTTTATAACTCGGAGTTTCTAATTCGTAAGCCTGTTTTCCCAGATAAATTGCTGCAAATTCAGTCATCCAAGGTTCGCTGACAATCACCTTATCAAAACCTTGGCGGTTTCGCATCATTGTTGCGTGCAGAGGTGTGCCAAATTCTACCACCATGTAGGGCATTTCTCCGGTTTTGCTCCACTCGGAAATCCATTCTTCTCTTTCTTGCAACGGCATCACATTTAAATAAGAATTGAGGGAATAAACATCGCCGAAAGTGCCGCCTTGGTGTACCATTACAGGCCTGGTGGGATCTGCCGATTTCATAGTAGCAAAAGCCTCGTTTCCCAACGGGGTTTTGGCGCGCATTCGTTTATCTTCGACGGGGCCGAGAGTTCCTTCTATTTTCTTTTTGCCGATGCGGCGGGGATTTTGGTCGTCACCGTTGCCGAAATAATTGGGACTTGTCGCCCACATTAATACTGAGGGATGATTGCGGTAGCGGCGCATTTCTGCGGTCATTCGTGCTTTCCAGCGATCGATTACTTGACGGTTATTCCACTGTTCACCCCAAGCGATGGGAGTAATGTCTAAAGCTGGCGCCATAATTGGAAAGCCTTTGAGATCGGCGCGTTCTGAAAAGAGTTCGCGGAAGTGCCATCTGCCGCGTTCGTCGTGATTCCAAGGCCAGATTTCTGTTATATTAAAACCGGCTTTTACATAGCCGTCAATTAGTTTGTCAGATACTTCGACTGTCCCGCCTTCCCAAGTATCGGAATGTAAGTTTGGTCGTAGTCGAAATTCGGTGCCATTTAAGAAAAACTTGCGCCCTTCTACCCAAAATTCGCGGAAGCCGAAAGGTTGGTTATATTGCGTGTCAATGCCACTTCCTTTGACTGCCAATTTCAGGGTGTAAAGGTTTGGTTTGCCAATATCCCATAGTCGGGGGTTTTGCCAGTCCCATTGGATTTGAACTGTTTGAATTTGTTTGGCTTGAACGTTGGCGCTTCCTGTGAAATTTTGTTCAACTTTGCCTTTTTCGTCGAGCATTTGGGCGATTAGTTGAACTTGACCGTTTTGGGTAACGTCTTTGAGTTCTATATCTAATTTAACTTGCTTGTTTCGGGTGGAAGTTTGGACGAATACGTCGCTAATTAGCGGGCCGGCTGGTACGCCCAGAAGTCGGACTTCGCCGATGATTCCCCGGGATTGCAGATTAGATTTTGTGGTATAGATTTCTGTGGGACTCATAATCACGGCTTTGTCTTTTTCGTCGGATACTGCCACGACTAAAATTGATATAGTATTTTGACCTAGTTTTGCTACTTTTGTAATCTCAACATTGCCGTAGGGCCACTCGATTTGACCGCAGTTGATGCCGTTGACGAAGATGATTGCATCGGTACTGACTCTGGCTAAGTCGATGAAAATTCGGCGGTTTATCCAGTCGCTGGGAATTTCTATATTTCTCTGATACCAGGCTTTTGATAGTTGTTTGCTATTAAATTTTTCCCAGTCTTGGCCGGTGCCGCGAGTGATGATTCCGGGGATGAATTCGCTTTTTTCTTCTTGCCAGTCTCCGGGTACTTGGATGGAGCCCCAACTGGGCGATGCGGGGGGATTTTGGGGGTTGCCAGTGGCGGGGACAAATTGCCAGGTTCCGTTGAGATAGATTTGGTCGCGCTTGTTGTCGATCGCACTTGCGGCCACTGAGGTAAGATTGGGAAAGCCGATCGAGATTACTGAGTTGCTGGCCAAGTTGGGATTTTGAAGTGCGTAACCGATGAATCCGAAGACGGTGGCGGCTGCGAAAAATAATCCGATAATTTTAGCTAGCTTGTGATTCACTCGCTTGTTCCTCCCAGAAATCAACCGATCCAATTTGTCCGTCGCTCCATAATAGCAGTTTATTCAGCACCAGTCAGAAGTGCAAATCTATCTGTGGGAAGATGGCACGGCCTAGACGAATCTGATTTGATATATAAAAAATACATAATTAGTTTAAAAAATATTGTTTCATCAGCACAAACATAAATAGCGCGATCGCGCCATCGCTACGGGTCAACAAAAATGAGTCGGTTTCAGGTATTGCCCTTGCCCATTAAATCTTATAGCATTGCTACATTTAGCGCCGCTACAGTATTACTGCTGATTACTCTGTTACTGTTTGCACTCAAGGCAACTCCTGCAATCTTACTTTTTGGTGCTGCAATGGTTGGCGCTTGGTATGCGGGCTTAAAGTCCGCAGAACAAGAACTAGAAATAGAACGCCAGATTATTTCAAAAGTTATTGACACGGCGGCTTGCTTGATTGTAGTTCTTGACAGCCAAGGACGGATTGTGCGATTCAACCAAGCTTGCGAAAAAACAACTGGCTACTCGGTAGCAGAAGTTGTGAATAAATATGTTTGGGATTTGTTCTTGATTTCCGAAGAAATAGAGCCAGTTCAAACATTTTTTAGTCAACTAAATGTCGAAGTCTTTTACAGCGAGTATCAAAACTATTGGCGTACTAAAAATGGATCGAAGCGCTTCATTTCTTGGTCAAATACTGTGACGGTCGATGGCGATGGTTTGGTAGAATATGTGATAGCCAGCGGTATCGATATTACCGATCGCAAAGAAGCAGAAATCGCCCTAGCTTTATCCTACGCTCAGCTCGAAAGCCGAGTCAAACAGCGAACGGTGGAACTGAGAACGCTGCTAGAAAATACGCCAGATGCGATTATCCGCATTGACAAAGAACTGCGTTATATTTATGTCAATCAAGCAGTTGCCAGCAGCCAAGAAAAACCTGTTTCATTCTTCCTCGGCAAAACCAGTCAAGAAATCGGAACGCCGCCGGAACTGTGTCAGATATGGGATGAAACTCTGCGCAAAGTGTTGGAAACAGGGCGAGAAGAAATTATCGAATTTCAGACATTTTCAACCGACGGCATCCGAAGTTATCAATCTCGTATCGTTCCAGAATTTGACCAGGATGGCATACCAGGATCGGCCTTGATTGTCGCCCGCGATATTACAGAACTCAAACTTGCAGAAACTCAAAGATTGCAGTTGACAATCGAACAAGCAGCGCGGGAAAAAGCGGAAACAGAACAACAGCGATCGGCATTTTTAGCAGAAGTCAGCAAAATGCTGGCTGCGACGTTTGACGGGGAAACGGTGCTGCAAAATGTCGCAGAATTAGCGGTAAATTCGATCGCGGACGGGTGCTGCATTCATTTGACCCAAACTGACTCAAAAGTGCGCCAAGTCGCTGTGGCTCACGCAGAACCCTCTACGGTTGATAAGATTAATAACTTGAGAATTCGCAGCCCGATCGACTCTACTGCTGTCAACGGCTATCCGCTGGTAATTCGCACCGGAAAATCGGAACTAATTGCCGAAGTGGATGCGGAAATTTTAGCAGCAGGAGCCGAAAATGCAGCAGAAATCGAAATATTGCGATCGCTCGATATCGGTTCTCACGCTTGCGTACCGCTAAGAGCTCGCGGGCGGGTAATGGGTGCGATCAGTTGCTTTACCTCAAAGGTTGGTCGCCGCTACAGCGCAGGAGACATGGCAATGCTAGAAGATTTAGCATACCGCGTGGCGATCGCCCTCGACAACGCCAGACTTTACGCAGAAGCTCAACAAGCACTATCCCAAACATCGGAATCCTTCGCCTTAATTGACTCGCTGCTAGAAGCATCTCCCCTAGGAATTTGCTTTCTCGATCGCGAAATGCGCTTCATCCGCATCAATCAAGTATTAGCAGAACTCAACGGTTTACCCGCCGAACAGTATCTCGGTGAAGACTTCCGCGAATTGTTTCCCGAATCCGCAGTGCAGTTTGCACCGATAATTAAGCAAGTTTTAGAAACCGGTCAGCCAGTTTTAAACGTAGAAATTAGCGGCGAATCTCAGGGAAAACCGGGCTATTTCGGCTATTGGCTAGCCAACTATTACCCCGTGAAAAATGAAAGGGGAGAAATAAGTGGAGCCGGGATGATTCTGGCAGATATTAGCGCAGCCAAACAAACAGAATTAGCTTTGACAGAAAGCGAAATGCGCTTCCGCAGCGTGGTAGAATCCAACATGATCGGCATCGGTTTCTGGGATGTGGGCGGCGAAATTACGGGCGCTAACGACGCCTTGCTGGAAATGATCGGATATACGAGGGAAGACTTAGTTTCGGGACAGATTAGTTGGGTCGAATTTACGGCGCCGGAATATCGAGAACTCGATCTCGCCGCCCTAAAACAAATCGCAGAATCAGGAAGTTGCGCGCCTTATGAAAAAGAAGTGATCCGCAAAGACGGCACGCGCTTCCCAGTTTTAGTCGGCGGCGGAAACTTCCAAGGATGCAAAGACAAAGGAGCATCCTTCGTACTAGATATCACCGATCGCAAACAAGCCCAAAACCAGAACCGAGAAAACGAAATACGCATTCGCCGCCAACTAGCAGAAATCGATTTAGTTTACAACACCACACCAGTAGGGCTGTCCTTTGTCGATACCAATTTGCGCTACGTTCGCATTAACAAATGCCTCGCCGAGATCAATGGTCGATCGATCGCCGATCACATCGGGCGCACCGTCAGAGAAGCGATTCCCGAAATCGCCGATATGGTAGAGCCGATTTACCGCCAAGTGCTGGCGACACAAACCCCCGTGTTCGACTTGGAAGTTAAGGCCGAAACCCTGCAACAGCCGGGAGTTGTGCGGGATTGGCAAGTCAGCTTTTACCCCGTAAGCGATGAATCGGGAACGCTGTTGGGAGTCAGCAGCGCGATCGCCGAAATCACCGATCGCAACCACGCAAAACGGGTAATCCAGCAAAGTGAAGCGATATTCCGGCGACTGTTGGACTCAAATATTTTCGGAGTTGCGATCGGCGATTTTACCGGCCGCATCGCCTATGCCAACGACTCCCTGCTCAAAATGCTCGGCTACACCCGCTCGGAGCAGTTGTCCGGTCAAATGCGCTGGGACAGGATGACCCCCCCCGAATACCTGCACCTAGACGCCAAGGCGGCGCAAGAAATTCGGGCTAAGGGAGTTGCAACGCCTTTCAAGAAAGAGTACATCCGCAAGGATGGCAGCCGCGTCCCAATTTTGATGGGCGGGACGATTCTGTGCCCGGACGATCGCGCACCCGAGACGATCGTCGCATTCTACATCGACTTGACCGAGATATCAAGGGTGGAAGCAGAACTCAAAAACAATCAAGAACGGCTGCAAATCGCTCAGCAAGCAGGCAAAATCGGAACTTTTGAATGGAACGTCCAAACCGGCGAGGTCGCGTGTACGCCCGAGCTAGTGGCTTTGTACGGGCTGCCGATCGGCGGTTTAGACACCTATCAAAATTGGCTGGAAATGCTGCATCCAGACGATCGCGCTGTTACCGAACAGCAGGTGCAGGCTGCGCTGGCCTCCGGGGAGGAATTAAACATTGAGTTCCGCATCTGCCGCCCGGACAAGAGCGTGGGCTGGATTGCTTGCAGGGCGAAGGTGTTTCAGGACGATCGCGGTTTGCCTCTGCGGATGATCGGCGTCAACGTTGATATCAGCGATCGCAAACAAGCAGAAGAGGCGCGATCGCAAATCAATCAAACTTTGGAAGCCTTGATCCGCGCTTGTCCCCTCGCAATTACCGTTTTGGACGCCGACGACGGCATTGTCAAAATGTGGAACCCAGCCGCCGAGAGGATTTTTGGCTGGTCAGAATCAGAGGTGGTAGGTCAATTTGTGCCCAGCATTCCCCCAGACAAGCGGGAGGAATTCATGGCGAATTTGCAAGGAATTCGCGCCGGAAACGCGATCGCGGGCATGGAAACCCAGCGCCAAAGGAAAGACGGAAGCTCGATCGACATCGGTTTGTGGGCGACTCCAGTCCGCGACGGCAAGGGCAACATTAACTGTATGTCGATCGTCGCCGACATCAGCGATCGCAAGCAAGTCGAGGCAGAACGCGCTCAGTTGCTCGATCGCGAACAAGCCGCCCGGGCAGAAGCAGAAGCGATCAACCGCCTGAAAGACGAGTTTCTCGCCACTCTTTCCCACGAACTGCGGACGCCTTTAAATGCGATTCTGGGCTGGGCGCAGATACTTCGCAGAGGGAAGTACACAGAAGCTTCTTTAGCTAACGGTTTGGAGGCGATCGAGCGTCAGTCAAGGGTGCAGGTGCAGCTAGTCGAAGATTTGCTCGATGTTTCCCGGATCATTCAAGGCAAACTTGCTCTCAAACCCGGCTGGTTCAGTATGGTAAAGACGATCGAAGTTGCTCTGAATTCAGTCAATTTCGTGGCTGAGGCCAAGCCTGTCACTGTTTCTTCAGAATTTGACCCCACAGTCGGATTGATGTGGGGCGACACCCAGAGGTTGCAGCAGGTAGTCTCGAATTTGCTGACTAACGCCGTCAAGTTTACGCCTGCGGGAGGAAGTGTCCGACTGCAATTGTCTGCGGTAGCCGTTACCGATTCCCCATCGCCCAATCACCTGCAAATTATTGTCAGCGATACCGGAAAAGGCATTTCTGCTGAGTTTTTGCCCTACGTGTTCGATCGCTTCCGACAAGCAGACGGCTCAATTACTAGGGCTGACAGCGGTTTAGGGCTGGGATTGGCGATCGTCCGACACTTGGTGAAACTCCACGGCGGCACTGTGCGCGCCGAAAGTCCCGGAGAGGGACTCGGCGCGACATTTACGGTAATGCTGCCGCTCAAACAGCGTCGGAATCAGCAGCCGCAGTTGAGAGGGGAAAGGAAAATCCCTCAAATGCGTCAGGCTATTTTGGCTGGCTTAAAGGTGTTGGTGGTTGACGACGAACCCGACAACCGCGAGTTTTTGGTTGCTGCGATCGAACAGTTGGGCGCAACTGCGACGGCGGCTGCTTCGGCTGCTGAGGCGATCGACCTTTTACAGCAATCACCCCCCGATATTTTAGTCAGCGACATCGGTATGCCCGTTGAGGATGGCTACTCGCTGATCCGCAAAGTGCGATCGTCCGAATTAGGCACTGCCAAGAGGTTGCCGGCCGTGGCGCTGACAGCTTATGCTAGCGAACAAGACCGCGATCGGGCGATCGCCGCCGGTTACGACGAACACTTAGCAAAGCCGATCAATTCCGCTCTTTTCGCCGCCGTTTTAGCCCGGTTAAAGAATTCGCAGTAGCCTACACAAACAAAACCCCGGCGGTTAGAAACCGCGTCTACACAAACAAAACCTGCCTCCGCAGGTTGAAGATTCCGCTCCAAAAACCCCGGCGGTTGGAAACCGCCGGGTTATTTGTGTAAACTTCGCCCGAGTTCAGCACCAAGTTAAACCGTTAAACTAAAAAGGTAAAAAACTAAAAACAATTAACCTCCCACGAGGGCAATTGCTTGATTCTATGCCCATTCATCCCCTCAAACGCCTAGTTGTCAAACTTTTCAACAAACTTCCCCTGCGAACCGTTCTGATTGTTCCCTTTGTGTTGCAAACAGTCAGCGCCGTCGCGCTAGTAGGCTATCTTTCTTTCAAAAGCAGTCAAGAAGCGATCGAGGATGTAGCGCATCAGTTAATCGAACAAGTAGGAGAGCGAATTCGCGATCGCCTCGCCGATAATTCTACACCCTCGGAAATCAGCACTTTTCTCGATCGCCTGCATTTCTCTAAGTCGGGACAGACTTTTATTATGGATCGATCGGGCAATTTGGTTGCCGCATCCACACTCGAAACACCTGCTGCGAAGCCAGCAAAACAGCAACCGGCGCGATCGTTAGCAGTCAACAGCAGCACCCGCACCCGAGATATTGCTCGCCAAATCGCCAACCGATTTGGCAACTTCCCCGCGCTGCAAACATCCCAGCAATTTACCCTGACTTTCAAGCGCGAGCGGCAGTTTGTCCGCGTCGCTCCCTATCGAAATGCCCGCGGCTTGGATTGGTTGATTGTGGTGGTAGTTCCAGAGTCTGATTTCATCGATCGCCTTCACGCAAATACGCACCACACATTGTGGTTGTCCGCAGGTACCTTGGCGCTGGCGATCGCGATCGGCTCCTTGACTTCCCGCTGGGTAACAAAACCAATTTTGCGCTTGAATACCGCCGCCAAAAATGTGGCAAAAGGCGACTGGGATCGACCTTTAGAAATTAAACGCCTTGATGAAGTCGGAGAACTCGCCAATTCCTTCAATCTAATGGCAGCGCAACTGCAACAGGCTTTGGCAGACCAAAAATCTTTAAATGAAGCTTTAGCGCAAAGCGAGAGCCAACTCAAACAATTTATCGAAGCCATACCAGCGGGAGTATCTATCCACGATACCTCGGGCAAAGTCGTGTATTTAAACCAAACTGGCAAGCGTTTGCTTGACCTAGAAAATATTCCCTACGGGACTTTAGCAGAAATCGCAGAAGTTTATCAACTCTACCGCCAAAACCAGCCGTATCCAACAGAAGAACTGCCGGCATTCCGAGCGCTACGTGGCGAAACGGTGTTCGTGGAAGATTTAGAACTTTATCAACATGGGGAATTTATTCCTTTTGAGATGCGCGCCACGCCAATTTTTGACGAAAGCGGAAACATTATTTATACGATCAATATTTTTTCTGAAATCGCCCAGCGGAAGCAATCTGAAAAAATCTTAACCGACTACAATCGCACTTTAGCAGCCGAAGTTGCAGAACGTATCTCTGCCTTAGATCAAACTAACGAACTATTACAGAATGAAGTTGCCGATCGCAAATTGCTCGAAGAAAGACTTTACAGTTCAACCGAGCAAGTTCTAAAAATATTCGAGTCGATCGCCGATATGATCTTGATTTTCGAGCCTTTAGAAAAAACCATCCAAATTATCCCGACAAAGGGCATTTTTCAATATAACTATCACAGCAATCAAATCGACTCCATCATCGAACAATTTTTTCAAGAGGAAAGCCAGGAGATTTATTTTGCTCAAGTACGAATGGCATTGGAAACCCAACAAACTATTGATTTTGATTACAGTCTACAGATTAATAACCAAGAAGTTTGGTTTGCTGCTAAAATATCGCCATTGTCCGATCGCTCTGCGGTTTGGGTAGCCCGCGACATCAGTGATCGCCAGTTTGCCGAAACCCGACTGCTCGAAGCCCAAAAAATTGCCCGGATTGGCAGTTGGGAACACGATAGCGCCACAGCAACCACCACTTGGAGTCAAGAACTCTATCGCATTTTTGAGCTCGATCCGACTCAAAAACCGCTGTCAACCGAACAATTAGTCGAGCGTTTTCATCCAGAAGATCGATCGGGCTATCTGACGGTAGTTCTCGAGAAAGCGATGCAGGGACAAAGCTTTGAACTCGATCTGCGCGCGATCCGCAGAGATGGCTCGCCCATTTACATTGAAATCAGAGGCAAACCGGTTCATGATGAACAAGGGCAGTTGCTCCGTTTGTTCGGTACTGTCATGGACATTAGCGATCGCAAAGAAGCCGAGTCAGCTTTGCGAGAAAGCGCCCAGAGAGAACAGGCGATCGCCCGCAGCATCGATCGCATCCGTCAGTCCTTAGATATTGACACAATATTCGCCACCACAACCTCAGAACTGCGGCAAACCCTCAAGTGCGATCGAGTCGCTATCTATCGTTTTAATCCTGATTGGAGCGGCGAATTTGTGGCCGAATCAACCGCAAGCGGCTGGATATCTCTCATCCAAAAACCCGACGATTTAAATTTGCAAAACAATCTCTTAGAAGACTCTAGCTGTACCGTGAAAACCATGCAAACCTACGATCGAACAGTGCCGGATACCTATCTACAAACAAATCAAGGTGGTATGTACGTTCGAGGTATTCCTTACCGCACGGTTGAAGATATATACACCGCTGGATTTACCCCTTGTTACGTGCAGTTGTTAGAGCAATTTCAAGCCAGATCCTACATTATTTTCCCCATATTTTGCGGCACTCAACTTTGGGGTTTGCTCGCCAGCTATCAAAATTCTGCGCCCCGCACTTGGCGCGAACCAGAAATCAATATAGCGCTGCAAATTAGCACTCAACTCGGAATTGCCCTGCAACAAGCTCAATTGCTCGAAGCCACTCAACAGCAAGCAGTACAGCTCCAGCAAACCGCCTTAGCCGCAGAAGCCGCCAACCTCGCCAAAAGCACTTTTCTGGCCAACATGAGCCACGAACTCCGCACTCCCCTCAACGCAATTCTAGGATTCTCCCAATTGATGCAGCGCTCTCCCAACCTCAATCCCGAACAACAGGAAAATATCCGCATCATCAACCGCAGCGGAGAACACTTGCTAAGTCTGATCAATCAAATATTAGATTTAGCCAAAATAGAAGCTGGACGGATTACCCTCACCCCCACAGACTTTAAATTAAGCAGCCTGCTGAACGAGGTGGAAGAGATGTTTAAACTCCAGGCACGGGAGCAACAATTGCAGTTAATATTTAACTGCTCTAGCAAGATTCCCGAATACGTGCAAACCGATCAAGTTAAGTTGCGCCAAGTTTTAATTAATCTGCTTTCTAACGCCATTAAGTTTACAAAAGAAGGAGAAATTGTGGTAAGGGTAAGTGCAGTTAGAGAAGGTGAAAATCAGGAATTGCCGATACTTCAGCTACGCTCAGCACAAGTCGCTAATTACCAGTTGCATTTTGAAATAGAAGACACTGGCTCCGGCATTGCCCCTGATGAGTTAGATCGGCTTTTTCAACCCTTTGTGCAAACCAAAACAGGGGAAACATCTCAGCAGGGAACCGGCTTGGGGCTGGCCATCAGCCAACACTTTGTCAAGCTGATGGGCGGCATCATTACTGTACGCAGCAAAGTGGACTCTGGCACCACCTTTGCGTTTGATATCCCCGTCACAGCCGTTGATACCGCCGCCATTGAACTCGTACCGCCACCGCGTCGGGCGATCGCCCTCGAAGCCAATCAGCCGCGCTATCGTATATTGATTGTGGACGATCGATCCGACAACCGCCAACTGCTGATCAAGCTCCTTGCTGGCTTTGAATTTGAGCTCAAAGAAGCCAGAAACGGCGCTGAAGCGATTGACCTATGGTCAAGTTTTGAGCCACACTTAATTTTTATGGATATGTGGATGCCCGTGATGGATGGACATGAAGCGACGAAACGGATTAAAGCCACCGTTAAAGGTCAAGCTACCGCCATTATTGCCGTGAGTGCCGCTAACGCCGAAGAAGCGCGAACCCTTACTGTATCAGATGATTGCGATGACTTTATCCACAAACCCTTTCGAGATACAGAAATCTTTACCACGCTACACAAACATCTCGGAGTGCGTTACATTTACGATGAGTCCGAGAGTGTCCCGGAACCGACTCAAATCCAGGCTCCAACTCCAGAGACTCTTGCAGCTTTACCAGCCGATTGGCTGGCATCTTTAGAGAAAGCCACAATTGAGTGCGATTTAGAGTTAATTCTGATCCAAATTGACCAAATTCGCGATCGCGATCCATCTTTAGGTAATGCTCTGGCTGAATTAGCTAACGAGTTTCAGTTCAATAAAATACTAGCTCTCATCCATCCTGAAACAAAATAAAAATGATCTTAGATCGGGTTCCTAGTAAGGACTTTAGTCCTCATAAATCCCAGAGGACTTGCATTCCTCACTAAGCTGTTACGCATTTAAACCACTAACGAGGCCTGTAGGGTGCGTCAGTTCGATCACTTATTAGGCAAGGGAAACGTTGCGGGCTGACGCACCCTACAATACTCCTCTCCTCATAAACAAGCGAGGAATTGCATTTCTCACTACAAGCCTATAAAGGTTATTTTAACTAGACTACATATGAATTACGAAGCAACTCCCCTGTTAAAAGGGAATATTTTAATTGTTGATGATGTTCCGGCTAATTTGCACCTTTTAGCTAGAATACTCTCGAAGCGAGGCTACAAGACACGCACCGCACCTGACGGTCAACTTGCTCTGAGGTCGATCGAACTAACTCCTCCCGACTTAATTTTGCTCGACATCATGATGCCCGATATGGACGGCTACACAGTCTGCAAAACATTGAAAGCTTCTCCCGCAACCAAGGACATTCCCATTATTTTTATCAGTGCTTTAAATGAAGTCTTCGATAAAGTCAAAGCCTTTGAAGTTGGCGGCGTAGACTTTATCGCAAAACCGTTTCACGAGCAAGAAGTTCTGGCCCGCATCTCAAATCAACTGGTGCAGCGCCAGTTGTTCCAACAAACACAATCCTACGCCCAGCAACTCGAACAAACTTTAAATGAACTCAAGAAGACTCAAGCTCAGTTAATACAGAAAGAGAAAATGGCTTCTTTAGGTCAACTTGTAGCAGGAATTGCTCACGAAATCAACAATCCCGTCAGCTTTATCTACGGCAATATTGCTGTGGCGGCCGACTACGCGCGAGATTTGGTTCGCCTCCTCAAATTGTACCGACACCACTACCCGCAGCCCGTTGCAGAAATTACCGACGAATTGGAAAAAATTGAACCCGACTTCATCGCAGAAGATTATCCAAAACTGCTAAATTCGATGAAAGATGGTGCTTCTCGGATTAGCCAAATTGTGCTATCTCTGCGCAACTTCTCCCGCCTGGGCGAAGAAAAGCACAAGCCAGTAGATATTCATGAAGGCATTGACAATACTTTAGTTATTTTGCAACATCGGCTCAACGAAGCAAACAAAACTGGCGAGATTGAGGTGATCAAACACTACAGTCAATTGCCAATAGTCACCTGTTACGCAAGTTTGTTAAATCAGGTATTCATGAACCTGTTAACTAATGCGATTGATGCCTTAGAAATTCAACCATATCCCCGAAAAATCACCATCAGCACTTCAGTAAGTTCTGACTCAGAATCTGCTGCACTGAACAATCGAGATGCAAAATTCGTCACTCAAGACGATCGATCGGTTATGATTTTAATTGCCGATAACGGTTGTGGCATGAGCGAGGAAGTGCGCGACCATATATTTGACCCATTTTTTACTACGAAGGCTGTCGGCTGCGGTACTGGATTAGGATTGGCTATCAGTCATGATATTGTAGTAGAAAAACATCGAGGTAAAATTAGTTGTATTTCTGCTCCCGGCCTAGGGACAGAGTTAATTTTGCAGATTCCAATATCTGTTAAATGTTAACTGTTTGTAAGTAAGTAGGCGCTAATAAAACAAAGTATGTTAAGTAATTTGACAATTACTGACATTCGTTCGTAGTGAGGGCTTGAGCCTGTAGGGTGCGTCAGCTCGATCGCTTATTAAATAAGGGAAACGCTGCTGGCTGACGCACCCTACAATACTGTCTGACGATTAGGCCAGATCCCCCCTAACCCCCCTTAAGAAGGGGGGAACCGGAAATGGATCAAAGTCCCCCTTCCCCCTAGGGGGGGTGGGGGATTTAGGGGGATCTAGACTCGGCTATGAACGAGATATAAAAGGCTTTCAGTCTTAAGTTGACACCAATAGCAATGCCGTTTCCGGCGCGGAGATTATGGAAACGGCCATGCCGTTTCCCTACTTTAAATCCAGCAATCCGCTAGTTTTTAGCTTGGGATTAAACCGGATTTCTTCAGTTACGCCGCGAACTTTCAGCAGCGATAAAATTTCATTTTCCACCCGCCGCGCGACATTTTTCAACAATTTATCTTTGGCAATTTCATCGGCGAAAATACCTTCATAATTTGCGATTTCTTGGGCAGTCATCACTGTTTTGGTGTCAATGGGGTCATTCCATTTTGCAGCAGCATCGGCACTGTTACCCTGGGGCTGGGAACCGTTTTCGGCAATCCAACTTGATCGGATGCTTTCGAGGAGAGTGCGGCTGGGCTTCTCAATAGTTTGGACTTTCAGCCAGTAGCAATATTCGGTTTGGCGTACCAAATGCTGTTTGAGGCTGAGGTAAGTATCGCGAGAATAACTGACGAATTGCAGCACTTTCTGATTGTCGAAAATCGCATAAACGCCGATTTTTCCTTGCACAAATTCGGGCAATTTTCCTTCGGAGTCTATGTAGGGAATGTATTCTAAGCTGGCGAGAGGCTGAATGTCTTCTGTCATCCGATTTTAGATTTTAGATTTTAGATTTTAGATTAAACCACAGATTAACCAGCCTTTACCTAATTATTGAAAACTCGATAAATGGCACAGAGACGGCTGGGTTTAAATATTTTGGCTTGAAACATGAAGTTAGGCGGGACGTTGACGATCGCAAAATCACTCGATTCATGATACTTTTGAAATTCCGCAGGCATTCCCTTCGGCGTGTCGCTGCTGTAAGGGACGGGCTGAAACAGTAGTTCGGCAAACTCAATGCGCGAGCATTGCAATTGTACTGCTATTTGTTTGAGAAAGCTGTCACCGGTTAATGAACTGAACAGTGCAGCTTTTGCATCAGGTTCGAGGACAAAACTGCTATCGTAGCTTTCAATAATCTTGAGACCCATTTTCTGTATACTCCTGACAGATGGCGGTTAACGGTTAACTGTTGTGCGATCGACCTACCCTGAATTTTACCTGAGACTGACCGTGTTGAAAGCAGAAAGTATTTGGCACGAGGTAAACAAAAATATCGGAATCCCGAAGTTTTGATAAATAGCTCTGATTTAGTGCCCGATCGCTTTTATGATGTCCCTATCGAAATCCATCAGACTACGACTAAAAGGCTATGCAAAAGATCCAAAACGCATCATTCCCAGCTTTGAGACTATCCCCAAACCAGCCAGATTGGCTAGAATTGGCAGAATACGCCTCTATTGCCGGTTCGGCGATTGGCACGATTGCAGCAGGATTGTCGGGGCAAATTCTCTACGCTGCCGCCCCATTAACCGCAGCACTTTCGCTGAATATCGCCAATCGCCAGCGTTTCGAGCAAAAAATGCAGCTTCGGGCAAATTCGGCGATCGCAGAGGTACAGGCCGCAGTAGAATGTCGATCGCAGCAAGTTGAGAGACTACCCACAGAAGTCGCATTACTCGACACCAGCGTCTCCGACTTAAAACAAAAACTCCGCATTTTGGAATCGGGCGCTATCGCTGAGGTACAAGCTGCTGTAGCCTCTCTCGAACGCCAATCCCAGGCATTTCCGGCAGATTCTGAGGAACTCCACACCATTCTGTCGAATTTGCAGCAAAAACTCGGGATTCTGGAAAATAGCGCCCTCAGAGAGCATGATTGGGAAAATGTGAATGTCCGATTTTTGTTGATGAATGAAAAGTTAGCTGAAGTTCAAACGATTACAGCAGAGTTGCAAGAGCGATCGAACGAAGTAGACTTAAATGAAATCCAAGGTTCTCTGAAGCAATTGCAGGATTTGCTCGATCGACCCACAATAGATACAGAGATGCTGCAAACCGAGATTCACCATCTGCAAAATCAAGTTTCTGAGTTACAACGCCAAAACCAAGAAATTGTCAAGCCTTATTTGCAACGTCTGACTCGCGCCGTCAAGAAACTTAGTCAGTAGTCATTAGTCAGTAGTCATTAGTCAGTAGTCAGCAGTTATTAGTAGCCTTGTTCCCAGGCTCTGCCTGGGAATACATACGCCGAGGCTCTGCCTCGAATAACTAATAAGCTGTTCCGCATCTAGATTGTATTTTTTGTGCGGGCGAGACGCCCACCCCACAAAGACTTCATCAACTTTGACTATACAGTTTAAATGCACAACAGCTTAGCCTTGTTCCCAGGCAGAGCCTGGGAATACATACGCCGAGGCTCTGCCTCGAATAACTAATAAGCTGTTCCGCATCTAGATTGTATTTTTTGTGCGGGCGAGACGCCCACCCCACAAAGACTTCATCAACTTTGACTATACAGTTTAAATGCACAACAGCTTAACCAATAACCAATTCCCAATTCCCCATTACCCATTACCCATTACTAAATTTTTGCCAAGCTTGCCAGAAAACATAAATTGATAAAATCGCCAAGAGCGATCGAAAAGCTAAACTAATAGTACGATCGGGCAATCTCGGCAAAAACCGCGTGCTGATTTGCGCGCCCAACAAACCGCCAGTGCCCAGAATCAGCCCCACAACCCACAACACATTTCCCCGCGCCGCGTGGCCAGCAGTCGCCGAAATTGCCGTGATCACGATAACACCCAAGCTCGTTTGAATTGCTTTTTTAATGCTTTCCCCTAACAGCAAAATTTGGAGGGGAACCATAATCACCCCGCCGCCTACACCGAACAAACCTGCTAGTAAACCCGCCGCACTACCGGTTGCAATTTTAGCAAAAGTTGGATTGAATAAAATACTTGAATTATTTGGTAATTCGTGACTTGTACTGAGTCTAGCCGAAGTATCGGCAATTGGTAATTGAGCATTTTCTCCTTGTGTTTCTTCAGTTGTCTTCGCTGTCAGGTGCTTGCGCACTTCAATCAAATAAATATTCAGCCACAACAACAACCCAAAACAAACTAACAGCAAGTAAGGCGGAAATATCCCCGCTAAATAAGCACCGATTTGTGCTGTGATGACGGCAGGAAATCCGATACCGGCGACTTGACTCAAGTTGAGGTAGCCCATGCGCCAATTCTGGATGCTACCAGAAAGAGCTGTAATGACGATCGACAAACCGCTAGTAGCAACCGCTTGCACCGGGGCATACTTGAGAGCCACCAACAAAGGCACTAGCACCGTACCGCCCCCGATACCCAAAAAACCAGCTAGAATTCCGGCAAAAAGTCCGGCCGCACCCAGAATCAATAATTCACTGACAGTCATTAGTTAGTTGAAGGAAGAATGAAGAAGGAAGAATGAAGAATGAAGAAGGAAGAAGAAGTTGATAGGAAAATGCAATCCCCCACCATGATTTGGGCACTTCATAACGTCCGGTGGAACCGAGAAGGTTGCTATAGTCAACAGTCAACAGTCAACAGTCAACAGTCAACTATTGAGAGTCATGAGTTGAGCCATCAGGCATAATTGCCCGCCTCAAATCTGCATCGCGGAAGTTAGTTCGATTGAGATTAGCGTCAATCAAAACCGCTTCCACCAAAACAGCTCCGCTCAAATTAGACCAGCATAGCTTTGCCCGATACAAATTAGCACCGCTCAAATTAGCTCTTGCTAGCGTTGACCAACTCAAATTAGCAACTCTCAAATTAGCATTGCTCAGATTAGCATCGGTGAGATTAGCTCCAACCATCGTTACTTGGCGTAAGTCTGCACCCGTAAGATTTGCGCCGCTTAGCATCGCCCCGCTGAGAATAGCAGTTGTCAAGTTCGCTCTTTCTAAAAGCGACTCGCTGAGGATGGCATTTGTCAGGTTTACCGCTTTGAGAGTTGACCAACTCAAATTTGCCTTCATTAAATTAGTCCGAATCATGCTAGCGTCCGTTAAGTTGGCCGCAAATAAATTCGCTTCGGTAAAGTTGGCTTCTGTCAAATTAGCTTCGGTCAAGTTCGCCTTGCTCATATTCACTTCCCTCGCCATTGAGCCACGCAGGTTCGAGCCGGTAAGGTTTGCTCCGCTCAGATTGGCCCGGCTCAAATCAGTACCGATGAGATTTGCTTCGCACAGATTGGCTTCCGTCATGTCCACCCCAGCCAATTTCACCTCGCGCAAGTTCGCTCCCGTCAGGTTAGCGCCTTTGAGGTTTGCGTCTTGGAAATTTGCTCTGGTAAAGTTAGCCTCGCTGAGGTTTACCTCTTTTAAGTCGGCTCCGGCGAGGTTAATCTCTCGAAAATTTCTTTCTCCGGCCGCATATTGCCTCAGAATTCGATCGGCCTCCATGTCATTAGCCTCGCAATTTTTTTTCAAACGTTAGAGTGATGGGTTTTACCACATCATCCCAGATAACCAACGTATTCACCCTGTACGCTTCAGTATCTGTACAATCTTGACATTGCTGTGCGAATCTATTCTAGAGGGCCCGATCGAGGTCAGCGATTCTGAGAGAATCATAAGTAGCGTCAAGATGTAAGAACAACAGACAAAGGAAATTTTAAAATGCCTGAAAATTTGAGAAGCCAAGTTGTGACTGGGGGCGTGCAGCGCGCGCCCAACCGGGCAATGCTGCGGGCCGTCGGTTTTGGTGACGGCGATTTCACTAAGCCCATTGTGGGGATTGCTAACGGGTACAGCACGATTACACCCTGCAATATGGGATTGAACGAACTCGCTTTGCGGGCCACTGCGGGTGCAAAAGAAGCCGGCGCGATGCCGCAGATGTTCGGTACGATTACGATCAGCGATGGGATCTCGATGGGAACTCAAGGGATGAAATATTCTCTGGTATCGAGAGACGTGATTGCAGATTCCATCGAAACTGTTTGCAACGGTCAAAGTATGGACGGTGTGCTCGCTGTCGGCGGGTGCGACAAGAATATGCCGGGGGCGATGATTGCGATCGCCCGCATGAACATTCCTGCTATTTTTGTCTACGGTGGCACGATCAAACCGGGACACCACAACGGACGAGATTTAACCGTCGTCAGCGTTTTTGAAGCAGTCGGTCAATTCAGTGCCGGCAAAATTGACGAAACAGAACTCAATGCAGTCGAACAAAAAGCGTGTCCGGGCGCTGGTGCTTGCGGCGGAATGTACACGGCAAATACCATGTCCAGCGCCTTTGAAGCAATGGGCATGAGCTTGCCTTATTCTTCGACAATGGCTGCGGAAGATGCTGAAAAAGCTGATAGCGCTGCGGAATCTGCGACAGTTTTGGTGGAAGCGATTCGCCAACAGTTGCTACCGAGCCAAATTTTGACTCGGAAAGCCTTTGAAAATGCGATCGCGGTAATTATGGCGATCGGCGGTTCAACCAATGCTGTGCTGCATTTATTGGCCATTTCAAATGCGATCGGCGTTGAACTTGCTCTCGATGATTTTGAAACAATCAGAGCCAAAGTTCCCGTCTTGTGCGATCTCAAACCAAGCGGCAAATACGTAGCAATCGATTTGCACAAAGCCGGCGGCATTCCGCAAGTAATGAAAATGCTTTTGGAACAGGGTTTACTCCACGGCGACGCCCTGACAATTACCGGCCAAACTATTGCTGAAGTGTTGGCAGATATTCCAGTAGAACCCCGCACCGACCAAGATGTGATTCGCCCTTGGAACAACCCGCTTTACGCTCAGGGACATTTAGCAATTCTGCGGGGAAATCTGGCAACCGAAGGATCAGTTGCTAAAATTAGTGGCGTTAAAAAACCGCTTCTTACCGGGCCGGCGCGGGTATTTGAATCGGAAGAAAATTGTTTAGACGCAATTTTGGCAGGCAAGATTCAAGCCGGAGATGTTATTGTCATCCGCTACGAAGGGCCAAAAGGCGGGCCGGGAATGCGCGAAATGTTAGCACCAACTGCGGCAATTATTGGCGCTGGTTTGGGCGATTCTGTCGGGTTAATTACTGACGGCCGCTTTTCTGGCGGGACTTACGGCATGGTTGTCGGTCACGTTGCACCGGAAGCGCAAGTTGGCGGCACAATTGCTCTGGTAAAAGAGGGCGATTCGATCACGATTGATGCTCCAAATCGCTTGTTGCAACTGAATGTTTCCGATGCAGAATTGGAGCAGCGCAGAGCTCTTTGGCAGCCTCCAAAACCCCGTTATACTAGGGGCGTTTTGGCTAAATACGCTAAGTTGGTTTCTTCTAGCAGTATTGGTGCTGTGACTGATTTGGGTTTGGGTTAAAGAAGGAATTTTTTAACCGCAGAGGTCGGCAGATAAACGCAGATGAACGCAGATAAAATCCTATCTGCGTTCATCTGTGTCCATCCGCTGATATCTGCGGTTAAAAAATTCCAATCCAGCCGCTAGGAGTAGGAAGATTGTGTTTGCTCGAAAATAATATTACCCCTGCGCGAAAACCTTCACCGCTTCAGCCAAATCAGTCTCGCCCATCAAAATGCAGCGTTTTAACAAATCGATATTCAGTGTTTCCAATCCTGATAATTCACTCTGAATCACTTCTTCATAACTATCTTTCCGCAGGTGATACAGCCGCAGCGTGCCATCTTCCCAAAACCACACCTCCAGAACGCCCAAAGCTTGATATTTTCGCAGTTTGTTTAGTCCACCGCTGGTATAAACTATCTCGATCGACAAATCGGGAATTGACTTAGCGGCTTCCAAACAAAAAGATTTGTCTGCTTGGGTTGAAACTTCTCCGATTTTCTCCTGCGTCATCGAACCACAAGGGTAAAATCTGATTCCTTGTGTTAGCAGAAAAGTTGTCACCAAGTAGCCTATGATTTCAGAAAAGTTTTCGTGTTGGAATCCCGGCATCAGAATCTCAATCGCCCCTGCAAAAAAAGATAGCTTAACTCCGGGCGAATTTTCCGAAGCTTTCTGGATTAACTTAAACTGATCCCAATTGCCATCGATCGCTACTCGCTGATCGATAGTTTGTCGATCAAGAATTTGTGTCATGGCAAATTCATCTAAAGTTAGTATTATATCATGTTTGGTCGATCGATCATAACAACATTGGTTTGCAATGAGGACTTGCATTCCTCCAATAATCTGAGGACTTGCATTCCTCACTGCGAACCGAAATATCTCCCGAAATTCTCGGGAAATTAGCCCTTATTCAAAAAGCGGCTAGCCATCGACATCGCATCAGTAATATCTACATCGCCGTCTCCATCTCCATCTAAAAACGCACTCAAAACAGGATTTCCGCCCTGGGCTGAATTTTGAGAGTTGCCGCCAGTTTGTAGCAAATTCAGCACCAGCGGCACCAACACCGGGATCATCGCTTGCACTGTGGCGTTATCCAAACCAGTTTTTTGGACGATATCGGCAACTATCTGCGTTAGTTGGCCGCCTCCGAACAAACTCTGAACTGCTTGTGGATTGGGATCTGTGCCGCTAAATTGGTTGACAACTTCTTGAGCTTGTGCATCTCCTGAGTTCGATCGCACGTCTTGTAATGCCGATCGTACGTGTCCGCCCAAAACCGACATCGCCAACTGAGTCGTGCCCGCATCGACGCCCTGGTTGCCGCTCAACTGCTGTACCACACCCAAAATGTTACCCAACTGATTGGGACTTGCTTGTTGGTTGGGATTGTCGATCGCACTCAAAATTTGGTCAAATAGTCCCATAATTTTTGCTCCTAGCTGTAATTTATCCACTCTAGATTAACCCATCACCAATTGCAAAATTCCCGATTACAGGACTTGCGTAAAAAAAGGTTTGACATCACATCTTGCACCCTTATCAAAAACAGGCAAGATGCCTATTCCACAAACAGTGAATTTTCTGCTTGTGGAACAGGTATCTTGCCTGTTCATCAAGGCTTATTGAGAATGGTACAAGATGTCATATCAAATCCGTTTGCATCGGGATGATATAAACGGAGGAGACGGCAGTGCCGTTTCCCTACCTCGATCAATTGTAGGGAAACGGCACTGCCGTCTCCTCTATATCATTCCGGCGCAGCCGGAATTGATATCAGTTTAATCTTCTATTGATAGGGCAATGTGCGCAATACGCACCCTACAGATACAGTTTACATAAATCCCAATTTCCAATTCCCAATTCCCAATTCCCAATTCCCAATTCCCAATTCCCAATAACTAATAACGCTTAATTGGTAGGGCGATCGCAAATTCCGTCCCCGTTCCCATCTCCGACCAACAGTTAATCGTCCCGCCGTGTTTCTTGACAATAATTTCGCGACCAATTGCCAATCCCAAACCAGTCCCTACACCTCTCGGTTTAGTCGTAAAGAATGTTTCAAACATTTTTTCTTGACTTGCGGGCGGTATTCCCGTACCGTTATCCGAAATTCGCACTACCACAGAGTCATCGTCCAAGTATTCTGTAGCGATCGCAATTTTCGGCGAAAACCTCGGTGCTTCCTGTTTTGCGGACTCCGAACCAGATAGTTGATTCCCATCCTCTGAGCGAATTTTCTCAAGTTTTGCTTTCTCTTCCACAGCATCCAGTGTATTATTTAGCAAGTTCACAAATACCTGGTAAAGCAAACCCATATAGCCTTCAATATTCGGGATATTTCCGTAGTTTCGCACCACTTCAATGCCCTGTTTGACGCGGCTGTTAAGAATTAGAAAAATGCTGTCTATGCAGGCGTGCAAATCGAGTGGATGAGGTGTCGCATCGTCGAGCCGAGAAAAATCTTTCAAGCTTAAAATAATAGCTTTGGCTCTTTCAGCACCCACCTGCATCGAATCAAATATTTTCATCAAATCTTCTTTCAGAAAATCGATGTCTATTTCTTCGGCTTTCGCGATTATTGTGGGAGGCGGGTTGGGAATTTCTGTCTCGTAAGTTCTGAGCAAATCTAAAATATCTTCAACGTAATTTTTGGCAGGGTCAATATTGCCATAGATAAAATTGATTGGGTTGTTAACTTCGTGAGCCACACCCGCTAACATCCGTCCTAAAGTCGCCATTTTTTCATTTTGAAGTATCTGGCTTTCTTGCTCAGATTTCAATTGTTGTAGCAAGTAATTTACTTTCTGAATCAGTTGATTTAGCGAAGTTGCCAATACTCCTACTTCATCGGTGCTGGTAACAGGTACTTGCAACTTAAAATTCGATTCTTCGGTGACTTGCTGGGCGATTTTAGTCACAGCGGCGATCGGTTTGGCGATCGCCCGACTGGTAAAGCTCGCTAGCAGTGCCGCAACGACGATCGACAGTACGATGCTACCGATAATTATTTGCACCCGCAGCGTCTGGGCTTGCAGCACAGCCTCCCGCGCTGCATCTTCTTGGTTTTGAGCGCGATCGATGATTTCTGCTAAATCATTGAGCGCCCTATCTAGTTGGAACCCTATTTTATCTCGTTCCAAATCTAAGAGCAACTTCCGCCTAACACTTTTTGTAGATAGCTTTTGTGGCAAATTACTAATTTCTTCATTAACCTTTTCTAGCTGGTCAATGTAATTAGACAGTAGCGAATCATAAGTTTTTTTGAAATCTTGTAAACCTTCTAGCTATCCCAAATTTGTCTGACTTTTAAGTTCAGATAGTGACAACTTCAAACTGTACGTATTGTTTTGTAGTTCTTGGTATTTTTTGTCAAATGTTTCAGGCTGTTCAAGAGAGTAAATCAATCGCTCTTGGCTATTTTGCGTTCGCAGTAAATCCACCTGCAACTTATTTAAAAGCCGACTTTCTAGATCGATGTGTACTTGGTTGTTGGTTTTGCGATAGTAATGATTGCCGACCAGCATTCCGGCGGTTGTTCCCCCAATCGCCACACAAAGAGCCAGTGCGTAGCCACCGCAAATTTTGTCACCAATACTGAGGTTGCCGAAGGAACGAGCTATTTTAGCGAAATAATTCTGCCTTGGAGGCGGACTTTCTTTGATATTATGTTCGCAAGAGGTAGGGATTTCTTGTGAAGGCTGATTGAGATGTTTGATCTGCATAGATGCGAACCTACGAATAATTCACGCACTGACAGTCTAGTTTAACTTAACTTGCGACTGATTTGAGAGTACCGCATCTATAATTTTTGTGAATTAGGACGCTCTTACCTGGCTAAGAAACTGGGTTTTTCGTTTCTGCTTTCGGAACTTCCAAAACTTACTTATCTGAACAAACCGGATTTTTAGGTACTTAATGTGATATTTGTTTTTTGATCAAAAAGATCAGAAATCAGGACACGACAGTGCCGTGTCCCTACAATTGATCGCGGCGCAAGAAACGGCAGTGCCGTGTCCTCGCCGATCGTTCCGGCGCAGCCAGAATTGATCTCAAACCCCGCAAATCGCGCCCGCAGGACAACCAGAATCGGGATTTGCCGACTCGCACAGTACAATCTAATAGCTGCAAGCAACGCTTGCCGGGCGTTTAGTCATATCAATTTCGGTTACACCGGAATGATAGAGGACACGGCAGTGCCGTTTCTTGCGCAATGTTATTTTGGGTAGGGACACGGCACGTGCAGTGTCCTGATTTCGGTAATATTAATAATTCCGATACTACCGGATTTCAAATCAGTTCCGAATTACGATCGCAGTGTAAAAATCAAAGCATAGCCCTTTTATTTGCCGCCCTCCCCATGCCTTTGCCGCGCCTATTAACATTAATTGCTGCTTTCTGCCTCACCCTGGGGCTGATTATTGGGCTGGTGAGTTCCTTAACTGGGCTTTACAGTCAAGTTGCGTGGTCTGCTTCTCCGCTGCTAGCTAATTTGCTGATTTTCCTAATAATTGTACTTTTGGGAACGCTAATTTTCGCGCTTTTTTACTATTTTAGGCTACTACAACGCCCCGGAAAAGTTAAGGGGAAACGGGCAATTAATCCCAAAATTCCTGTTGTCAAAAGTGAAGCTGCTTCCGAAAATCTCAAAGCAATTCGGCAACAAGTCGATCGCATTCAAGACGAAGTAGCGCGCCAAGCTTTGCTATTGAGAGCGCGCGAAATCGAAGCTAGCATGGCTCGCGGTAGCGTTCGAGTAGTTATTTTCGGCACCGGTTCTGCGGGCAAAACGTCGGCTGTCAATGCGCTGGTGGGGCGGATGGCGGGACAGGTGGGCGCGCCGATGGGAACTACCGAAGTTGGAGAAACTTACACTCTTTCATTGAAAGGAATCGATCGCGAATTAGCCATTACTGATACACCGGGAATTTTGGAGGCGGGAGTAGCGGGAACTTACCGAGAGGAATTGGCAAGACAATTGGCCGCGAGGGCAGATTTAATCTTATTTGTTTTGGACGGCGATTTGCGAAAATCCGAGTACGAACCGCTGCGAACTTTGGCGGAAATTGGTAAAAGGTCGATCGTGGTTTTTAATAAAGTTGACCTTTATCCCGACAATGACAGAGATGAAATTCTCACTAGATTGCGAGAACGAGTCAAAGGTTTTGTATCAGCAATGGATGTAGTCGCGATTACCGCAAATCCGCAAAAAGTTGTACTAGAAGATGGCACAATCTTTCAGCCAGACCCAGATATTATGCCATTAATCCGGCGCATCGCAGCGATTTTACGAGCCGAAGGCGAAGACTTAATTGCAGACAATATTTTGCTGCAATCTCAGCATTTGGGAGACCAAGCGCGCAAGTTAATTGATGCTCAAAGGCGCAGGCAAGCTGATAAAGTAGTAGAGCGATTTCAGTGGATTGGAGCCGGCGTAATTGCCGTAACGCCTTTGCCAGTCGTGGATTTGTTAGCGACAGCAGCAGTTAATGCTCAAATGGTAGTAGAAATTGCCAAGATTTACGGCTGCGAATTAAATATCGATCGCGCGAAAGAATTGGCATTATCTCTGGCAAAAACCCTAGCAAGTTTGGGAATAGTTGAAGGCGTAATTCAAGTAGTATCAAGGGCGCTACAATTAAGCGTAGCCGGGTTTGTACTGGGCAAAGCAATTCAAGCAGTCAGCGCCGCTTATTTAACTAGAATTGCCGGAAAAAGTTTCATTGAATATTTCCGTCACGACCAAGATTGGGGCGACGGTGGCATTGCCGAAGTCGTGCAAAAGCAGTTTCAGTTAAATCGGAAAGACGAGTTTGTCAAAGCATTTGTCAAAGATGCGATCGCCCGCGTTGTCGAACCTCTGAACATATATCAGCAAGAATCGGAACCGGAATTAGAAATGTCAGCAGAATTGGAACCCGAACCTTTGTATCAGCCGGAGTACGAAGATTGGGAAACTTACAGCAACAAACGAAAGGATGAATGGTAATTGGGAATTGGGCATGGGGGATTGGGCATGGGGAATTGTCAACTTCAACGGACAACTATCAACTGTCAACTGTCAACTGACTAACTTCGCCCCAGCAACAAATAAACAATCATTTCTCCTTTACCTTTAATCTCAATCGCACCGCGCATTTTAAACGCAAATTTATCTTTTAAACGCTCGTAAACCGCAGCAGTCACCTGAATTTTCCCGGGAATACCGTTTGATTCCATCCGATGAGCAACATTCACGGTATCCCCCCACAAATCGTAACTAAATTTAGTTAAACCAATGACTCCCGCCACCACTCCACCAATATTTATCCCAATGCGGAGACTAAAGCTGTGATTGTTTTTGACATTGAAGCTAGCAACAGCAGCTTGCATATCTAATGCCATTTGGGCGATCGCCTCTGCGTGATTTTCCTGCGGTTCCGGCAAACCGCCGACTACCATGTAAGCATCACCAATAGTTTTGATTTTCTCCAAACCGTGCTGTAACGACAACTGGTCAAATTGACTAAAAATTTGATTCAAAACTTTCACAGTTTCCGTCGCAGTTTTGTTAGATGCAAAATTCGTAAATCCGACCAAATCGGCGAATAAAACGCTGACATCCGAAAAGCTATCAGCAATTATATTTTGTCCATCCTGCAAGCGATCCGCAATCGGTTTCGGCAAAATATTTAGTAGTAATTCTTCTATTTGTTCTTTCTGAAATTTTGTTGTTTCTAACAGCAACCGCGTTTCAAGTTCTGCCTCTTCCCGAAAAGCGATTTCTCGGCGATACATCTTATTTTTTTCCATCAGTTGCAGTTCTAATTCCCTCAGCCGCAATTGATTTTCCACCCTAGCTACCACCTCTACTGGTTCAAAAGGTTTAGTAATGTAGTCTACTCCGCCAGCATTAAAGGCTTTCACTTTATTAGAAACTTCTACCAAAGCACTCAGAAAAATAATCGGAATGCCGCGAGTGCGATCGTTCGATTTCAAGCGAGTGCAAACTTCGTAGCCATCCATAGCCGGCATCATAATATCTAGCAAAATTAAGTCAGGCTGAGTCAAATCTACCGAATCGAGCGCTAGTTTACCGCTCGATGCAAGTCCTACTTTATAGCCTTTTCTTGATAAAATTCGCTCCAGTAAACTTAAATTGTTAAGACTGTCATCAACAATTAAAATACTGCCCATAGTTTTTGGAGAATATGGTTGATTCATCTGTTGCTTGGTACGGGGTTAGTTAAACTTAAGATTTCTTTGAATTTATAACTGGCGCACGGGTGAGTCGAAACTGGGTTTTTTGGCAAAAATCTTTGATTGCAGCAGGGGAAGAAGAGTAAAAAAACCTGTCTTTAAGGGTCGGAATGCGTGCTGTAATCAAATTTATCCTAATTTGTCAGGCACTGCGAAAGCTTTGGTTAAAACTTCATATTGCAGTAACTTCGATCGCCCTGGGCGTCGATTGATTGACTAGCAAGTTGATTCACTGCTTGCTACCCATTTTGAAACCAAAAATATCCCATGAGTCCCACGGCTGCTGCAATTTGCACTACAAAAGAGACTACTAAGACACTTTGCAGGGGTAATTTTTGCGAAATTCTGATGCCAGCCGAATTCAAAAGTACGATCGACATCCCGGGCTATTGAAAAATGAGCGTGATTTTTTAATCGCAGACTTCTTAAGTCTACGATGCTACATTATGTTAAGAAATTTTACAATAGTTTACATATTGAAAGACTGGGGGGGATCAAGTAAAACTATGCTTAGAGCGATCGAATCGAACACAATTTTGATATCATTTAGAACTAACAAAAAATTGGCTATTGTCCGTCGGGGTAAAAACAATGAGCGATCGACCAATCATTCTCGGTATTGTCGGAGACAGCGCAGCGGGCAAAACCACCCTGACGCGGGGAATTGCCCAAGTATTGGGGCCAGAAAATGTGACTGTGATTTGCACCGACGACTATCACCGCTACGACAGAAAGCAGCGGGCAGAAATCGGGCTCACAGCATTGCATCCCGACTGCAATTACCTCGACATCATGCAGCAGCACCTCAGCCTGCTACGCACCGGCCAAGCAATTCTCAAACCCATCTACAACCACAAATCCGGTACATTTGACCCGCCGGAATACATCAAGCCCAGCAAATTTGTAATAGTTGAAGGTTTGCTGGGTTACGCAACCCGCACAATCCGCGATTCTTACGACGTAAAAGTGTATCTTGCTCCCCCAGAAAATCTACGAACCGAGTGGAAAGTTAAGCGCGATATCATGAAGCGCGGTTATACTGAAGAACAGGTGCTTGCAGAAATGCAAAAGCGGGAACAAGATTCAGAAGACTTCATTCGCCCCCAGCGCAAATTTGCCGACGTTGTAGTTAGTTTTTACCCGCCTGAAGCGGACAAAGAATCTAATTTGAGCGTCCGTTTAGTCCTCCGACCGACAATTCCTCACCCTGATTTTACTGAAATTTTAGGTCGAGGCAGCGATAGTTTTAAACCTGCAATTCGCTTGGGACTCGATCGGGATATGGGCAAACCGGTTGATGTTTTAGAAGTACACTCCCACGCCACTAGCGAACAAGTAAACGAACTGGAAAAGATTTTGTGCAGCGAATTGCCACACCTGCGGGGATTTTGTAGTGCTCAGGGTAATCCAGAAATTGGCAAACTGATCGGCACAACGGGCGAAGTTTTGCAAAGTTACCCGCTAGCTTTGACGCAGTTGCTAGTTGCATATCACATGATGAAAGCAATACAGATTTATTAGTTTAGTTATTGGTTATTGGTTAGTTGGCAGTTATTAGTCGTTATTGCAATGATGAATGATAACTAATCAATAACTAATAACTAATAACAAATCACCAATAACTACTTCATGACTTGAGAATCGGCAATTTTCCAGATGCCGTCCCAATACTCTAAGGTATAGCGAACTACCTTAGTATTAAAACTGCTAGTATCAACTTTGCCATTTCGGTAAACGGTGGCGTCTTCGGTGACTTTGACTTCAATTGTGGCTTTGTTTCCAGATGCTGCAAAGCGTTCGACGGATTCAACTTTTTGAACACCGTATCGGTAATGAGAATTAGTGCTTGTCAAATTGTCGATCGCCCTGACTGTATCACTATACAAAATGCCTGTAGTCATTTTAGCCAGCAATTGGCGATCGAACGGAGGAGCAAATATTTTCTGCTTTGCATCCAGCCACCGACCAATTAAATCCGAAGCTTGTCCGAGAGTAATATTCTGACTTTGACTAATATAATTTTCGCAGTAATTTGTTGCTAGCAGTTGTCTAGTACAAGTAATATTTTCCGCTGGCGCGGGCGGAGTCAACCACAAAGGAGTTAAAATGGCGAGTAGGACGATCGGTTTCATATTCTAAAGCCCTCATTGATAATTCCATCTACATTTTTTACTAACGACATTTCCGAAATTGAATTGTCTTGTTTTTGTCACAATTGAGAATAAATCCTCGGTGCTCGCAAAGTCGGGTTAGCAGTCGCTAATTGCTGAATTTGCAGCGAGACTGGCAACTGACTTTGAGGTGCGGGCACCATTTCACCTCGGAAGTCCAGCAGGGTGACGAGCAGCAGATAGCCAAGTGCTAATACTATAGAAAATGCGCCAGTGACAATAGCAATAACTTTTGAACGTTCCATATTCAGAATATTTTCAGTGCATCTAATATTAGTTTAACATTAAAAAGAGCAATTTTAACTAAAGTTATACAATAGAATATAATCAGGTGCTACTTATTTGTATGACAAAAATGGAACCTCTTGTAGATGCGCGGAATCCCACCGAGATGCCGGGAGCTATCCCAGTGGTGGAAACATTTAATCTGGGGAAGTTCTATCGTACCGGCTTCTGGATGAACGAAAAGATTGAATCGCTCAAAAATTGCACTCTGACTGTCTCTGAGGGCGAAACTTTCGGGCTGTTAGGACAAAATGGAGCGGGAAAAACTACGCTGCTGAAGACTTTGCTGGGGATAGTGCGGCCGACTTCTGGTAGGGCGCTGTTGTTGGGGAGGCCTTTGGGCGATCGCACTGTGAAGCAACGAGTCGGCTATTTGCCGGAAAATCCCTATTTTTACGATTATCTCACCGGCTGGGAATTCTTGCAATTTGCGGCGGGCTTATTTCAAATTCCGCCCTCGATTCAGCGGCAGCGAATTCCGCATTTACTAGATTTAGTAGGGCTAGCTCAATCGGCGGCAATCAAAAAACAATTGCGCCAGTATTCTAAGGGAATGTTGCAACGGATTGGCATGGCTCAAGCTTTGATTAACAATCCAGATGTGATATTTTTAGATGAGCCGATGTCGGGTTTAGATCCGATGGGACGCTATCAGATGCGGGAGATTATTTTATCACTTAAAAATCAAGGAAAAACGATTTTCTTTAATTCGCACATACTTTCAGATGTGGAGAAGATTTGCGATCGGGTGGGAATTTTGGCGAGAGGTGAGTTAATCTGCATTGGTGCGATCGACAAACTTTTGGGTAATACTGAAACTTACCGGGTTGAAGGTAGGGGCGGTCATTTGAATATCCTGAAAAAATGGATACCGGATATGGAAGTTGATGATAATTTGTGGTACGGTCATTTGCAGGGCGATCCCAAGCAGTTTATGTCTAGTCTGAGCGCCACGGGAGGGCAGTTAATTGGGATGAATTTGGCTAAGCCTAGTTTGGAAGAGTTTTTTATGCAGCAACTACAAGAAAGAGGGATTTATTCGAGTAGTTGAAATTGATATATCAAATTTCTTTTGGGGTAGGCATCTTGCCCGCCCAGACTTATAGAAACGGGCAAGATGCCCGTTCCACAAGAGTTTAATTTTCTTGTGGGGTGGGTCTAAGAACCCGTCCCTGAAAGGCTAATTTTTTTTACTTCCGCTAATAATGGAAACTCTATATTTTCACACACCAACTCTACACAATTCCACTGCCGCAAATACTCACAAACTTCAGAAATAATCGCATTTGCTGCATCTAAATTTCTAGCTTGATGTGCGTGATAGTGCGCTCTAATTAACGGCTGAATATCCTCGATATCTTGCCATTCCGATTTTGGTTTGAGGGGAATGCTGATATAATAATTATAAGCTGGGCTGTGGGCGGTACGGAGATGTTCGGGATTTTGACTTAGCAGGTGTTCGCCCTTTTCTCGAACCAGCGGATGCAACTGATAGGATTTGAGATGGCGATCGTAATATAGCAATTGTCTGCGCTTGAGTGCTTGAATAATGTTTTCTTTAAGCTCATACTTGCTGACTTCTGGCATTTGAGCGCTAATTCCTGCAAAAGATAGGGGATATTCTGAGGTTTGATAGACAGAAATTCGGCTGAGACAAGTTTGTTCGCCGTCGCCCAGACGCGCTATCATTTCATCAATTAATCTTTCAATATCTCGAATCATCAACCAGTCTCTATTGTGTAAAAACATCCCGACATTTCCCTGAAACTCGGTATCGTCTCGAATCAAGGCTGCCACGAGTTGTAAGGCTTTGGGATGTCCACAATAGCGATCGCCCATTTCCGCTAATTCCTCTGCATTTGCAGTCAGATTAAAAGATTGCAATAGGGAAATTGCGCTATCTCGCTCCAATCCGTTTAGCTGGATTTCGCGGGTGACTGTGGGCGGCAATTCTGCCAAGCTTTCGCGACTGGTAAAGATGATTTTGCTTTGATGTTCTGTTTCTAATAGTTGTTTGAATAACCAAGCATATTCTGCACAATCGCCCGCGAAATAACCGGCGGCTTTTGCTTCTCCTGCTTTCAAAAGTGTGTCGGCGCGATCGAATATGAGTAAGCAAGGTTTTTCTCTGAGGATTTTGAGCAAATTTTCAGTTTTTTTGCCGCAGTCATTTTGAGCTTTGGCGGCGGCGGTAATGTCGCCGTTGGAGAGGGTGAATAGCAGGGAGTCAATTGTGCGATCGCAGGGGGGTGCTTTGCCTGTTGCAGATTCCAAGGATTGCCAAGCGCCGCAGGCGAAGGGGGTATTTTCGGTGTGGAGTTGGCGGATTAGTTGGCTGACGAGGGTGGTTTTGCCGATTCCGGGTAATCCGACAATTGAGATGGCGGTGATATCTGAGTTAACGATCGTAGTTTTTAAGGTGTCGATTTCTTTGGTGCGCTGTACCCAATTTCTGACGGGGGGTAAGTTTTCTGGGAGGGGGAAAGTGCGATCGGTTTCACTGTCTAGGGCGATATCTGCGATCGCGGCGACAAAGAGTGGTTCTGTTTTGATATTTTTGTAGCCCTCAGCAATGTATTCCCAATTTTCTATTTCTACAGCTTTGCAAATATTGATAAAGTTCTCTCGTCTAATTCCTTTTCGGCTCCAAAAACGCTTTAAGGTGGCTTTTGAAATTAAAGCTGCAAGACACCAAGAATCCTCAGTTTTATTCCATTCGAGGTTGCGTCGCACCATATCAATGATTTTCAATCCTTCTTCGGATGCTCTGAGCAAACCTGCCATTGGTACTCCTCTACGGAAACTCTGCGTTAGTAAAGAATGTTACACGATCTGGTGAGCCGAGAAGTGAGCCAAATGAGACAAATGAGCTAAATGAGCCTTTTTGCTGAGCCAAATGGTGAGCCGTTTAGCCCTATGCAGGTTCAGGATTCTGGAGTAATCTGAAATGATGAGTCTGGCTGTCAGCTACGTTTGACGGTGCATCTGGCGGGCGATCGGGCATACAGCTTATCTGCTGTTGGGAGCAATGTAAAGTTTTGTTACAAGAATAGGGCGATCGGCATAAAAAGCAGAGGAAGGCCCTGATAAACATTTAGGAAAGCTTGCTAGGCGGGCTTTGCTGGTTTTTACGCAAATATATTTTTGAGGAAATGGGATTATGACGGAATCTATAATTGCTACGCGAGATGGAGAAATCGGAACAGTAGATGGAACATCAGGAAATTTTTCACAAATAGCAACAAGTAACCTAGATTTCTCTGACATTGCCTTATCTAATAGCGGTGAGCTTTTCGGCATTACACTTGGCGATCTATATAAAATAGATCGAAATTTAGGCTCTGCTTCACTTGTTGGCAACTTTGGCGGCTCTTCTTTTCCATTGAATGCTTTAGAATTTGCCAACAATACACTTTATGCTGCTGGAACTTCTAAATTATACACCATTGATACCAGTATCGGTGTAGCAACTTTAGTAGCTAACTTGGGTTCAGACTTTAATAGTAGTGGTGACTTAGTATTTGATGCTACTAATAATCGTTTTCTAGCTACAGCAACAGGGACAATAAGTGATAGCTTGTTTTCAGTATCTCTTACAGGTCAATCAACCAAAATTGGTGATATTGGCTTTACAAATGTTTTTGGTGTGTCATTTGAAAATGGCAATCTTATCGGTTTCACGGAAGATCGAAAGCGAATTACTATCAGTTCCACAACGGGAATAGGTACTTTTGATAAAAATTTAACGGGTGTTAGCGGTTCAATTGGGGGAGCATCGTCTATTCCATCTGCGACACCAACTCCAACACCCCCGACACCAACTCCTCCAACGCCAACACCTCCGATTCCAACTCCTCCAACGCCAACACCTCCGACTCCGACACCTCCAACGCCAACACCTCCGACTCCGACACCTCCGACAGTTGTAACTCCAACACCGACACCTCCGACGGTTGTAACTCCAACACCGACACCCCTGACCGTTGTAACTCCAACACAGACTTCAACTGTACCTCCGAGTCAAATTCCCAAACCCGATTCTAGTGGTGAAGTGGATCTAAATCCGCTCCGGCTCAAGGTAGTTGGCGGTCAATTCGTATTCAACAATACGACCAAACGCTATGAGTCATCCGGTACTGTTCAAATAGGGTTAAAAAATGGATCTTTCCCGTTGTTGAGTGTTAATGGCTCGGTTAGTTACGACAATCAAACCATAAAAGCTAATGGGATATTCTTACCAGCTATTGGTGGCTTAATAACAGTACCTTTGTATGAAGGTGATTTAGAATTTGACGTTGGCAAAGCGGTTGCAAAATCAGTTCGGGAAACTACGCAAGCAGTAGCAAACCAGTTTAAGCTAGCTGGGACAAAAGTTCAGTTTACCAACTTAGCTTTTACACAAAAAGGAATTGAATTAGAAGGGACGCTTCAATTCCCACCAGAACTGTTTGGTGGAACTAAGCTAGACATAAGGGGCAACAATAAAATCCTGATTGGCAACGATGGCGTGAGCTTGACCGGAGGAAAAATTAATTTCCCAAATGTAAAATTTAGTATCGCTGACTTATTGGAGGTTAAAGGGACAGGTTTAGCACTTGGATATACTACTCAGCAAAGAGCAGGAATTACGCTTCAAGGTAAAGCCGAGTTGGCTGTATTTGGTTCCAGTCCCACTCCTACTCCTACTCGCACCCCTCCTTTCACTATTACTGCCGACTTTGCCGAACCCAATTACATTAAGGTCAACCGTGACTTTAGCCCCATTGTGAATGTCAAGGGGTCATTTTCTTTAGACAATATCAAGCTGGTGCCAAAGGTCTGGGAAATTAAAAATGCAAAATTATCTTTGGATACAGAAGCCAAAGAGGTTAAGGGCGAAGGTACTATGCTTATCCCGACAGGAATTGAACTCAGCGGCGGTATTGGTTTTGTTGATAAAAAATTAAACTTTGTCAAGATAGGAGGTAGTAATCTCAACAAACCTATTGGTGATACTGGTGCTTTTCTCCAGAGTATATCAGGGCAAGTGAATAATCTCGCCAAACCCGATCAAATTGAGAGCAGTCTTACCAATGTTGTCGTGACTGCTGGGCCTAAATTAAAAATATCACTACCTTCTTGGGCGGGCGGAGCTGGTTCTGGAGCTGCTGTTGAACTTGATGCAAGTGGTAGCATCACTCGCGATCGTCTCAAGACAAACGGTACTATCAAAATTGCAGGTGGATTGGTAAAGGGCAAAGGTGAGGCAGAACTCAATTGGAATAAAAAATTCTTCAATGCTGAGGCTGAGTTTTCAATGCTTGGCGGTATAATCAAAACCAAAAGCAAATTTACTGCCGATAAGAATTTCAACATCATGATGAGTGGTGCTGCCAGCGTCAATGTGCCAGACAACATACCCGTTCTTAGCAAATTCAAAGGGCCACTTGCAGAAGCAAAATTTGTACTTAACTACTCCAATGACAATAATTCATCGAACGACTTCGTTCAGGTTTATGGTAAGATACCATTCGTAGGAATTGGAGTTGGAGTGTCGATCAAATTTTCTTTTGATGGTAAAGTCACGCCTAGTTTCGGTAAACCAATCTTAAGAACAAATAGTTCTATCGTTACCTCTAGTCAAATCGAAAGAGTGGCTTCTGGCAACCAGCTTGAAGCTAGTGGAGATAAAACAGCCTCCGCCATACAAGGCTTTACTGTTGCCCCAGGCACGCCGTGGATAATTCTCAACGCCAACTGGGATAATGCCACTGCTAATACTCCTGTTGAAATCAAAGCACCAAATGGAGCTATTTTCAAAGAGTCGGATTTTGCAGCGAATAAAATTGCAATTGTTGATGCCCTCACCAGTACAACTACTAAAGCAGTTATGATCGCCAATCCACAACCGGGTAATTGGGATATCAACTTAACAAATTCCGCTGCTTTAGGTACTGTAGAGTACAGTGCATTTCAGGATTCTCAGGCTCCTACTGTTCAAGTTATGGCCCAATCTAAAGATGTTAGCGGGCAAAACGTCACCATCAATTATAACGCCTTTGATGCTGATTCTACTGCCAAAGTTAGCCTATTCTACGACACTGACAACAAAGGTTTCGATGGCATCTTAATCAAAGGTGGCCTTGAGGAAAAAGATGGTGCAGGTAACTTCGTCTGGAACACTCAAGGTATCCCAACAGGCGATTATTATGTCTATGCAATGGCGATGAATGAAAACAACGCACCTGTTTTCAGCTACGCACCGCTGCCGATTAAAGTGACAGAATCAGCAGATTTATCAGTCACGAAAACAGCCGATAGCGATACAGCAATACCTGGAAGCAACGTCACCTACACCGTTGCAGTCACCAATAACGGCACTGATAACGCTAAAGGTGCAATCCTCACCGAAACCTTGCAAGAGGGTGCTAAATTTGTTTCGGCTAATATCGCCCCCACCAAACAGTCAGGAAATGAACTCACTTTTGACCTCGGCGATTTATCCAAAGGTCAAATTTCAACTGTTAACATTACCGTTACTGCACCGACAACTGGGAACATCACCAGTACCTCCAGCATAACGAGTAAAACTTTCGACCCCGATATCTCAAATGATTTCGATTTCGCCAGCACTACAGTCACAAATGACGGTACTGAATCGGCGACAAATAATGTTATACCCATACCCACACCCACACCAGCTCGTCCTCCACTGCGTCAAGTTTTAGGAACTCCTGAAAACGACAATCTAGTTGGCACAGATGCAGCAGATAGCATCGTTGGTTTCGCAGGCGATGATACCCTTTCGGGACTTGGCGGAGATGACATTATCTACGGCGGCCGAGGCAACGATATCATCACTGGCAACAGCGGAAATGACAATATCTTTGGCGGCCAAGGCAATGATTTAATCCTAGGAGGTGCAGGCAACGATCGCCTGAAAGGTAACGAAGGCGATGACACCCTCAGCGGCGATTTAGGACGAGATATCTTAATCGGCGGCCCCGGCAGCGATACCTTTGTCCTACCCAAAAATGCGGCTGTAACTGGTGATTTTCTGCCAGATGCTATCTTAGACTTCCAATTAGGTGCAGATAAAATTGGACTGACAGAAGGATTAACACAAGCCAACCTACTTTTGAACTTTGAAGAAGGAAACACCGTCATTAAAATTGCAGGTTCAACTCAAACTTTGGGTGTTGTTGTCGGTGTAACTCCGAGTCAGCTAAGCGGTAGTTTTGTCTCCATCAATCTGCCAGTGATTTAGGATAATCGGATTAGTGCGATCGCCCTTGACGACAAAAAGTGCGATCGCCCTTTGAAACAATCCCCAATACCCAGACTCCCCCACAACCACCTTCCTTAAATCCCAACCCTCTCATAGACCTTGAATCATGATTAAACTGAAATTCAAAATATTAGTAACACTAGCCCTAATCAGTGCAATTGGCATAGATTGTACCAGCCTAGTCAAACTAGCCACCGCACAAATAGCCGCATCCCTAGCCTATCATCTCAAACAAGCAGGCGCTAAGCTGTATGGCGCTTCTTGGTGTCCTTACACTCGAAGACAGGCGCAATTGTTCGGAGATTCCTTCAGCTAAGTTCAATACATTGAATGTTACCCCAATGGTAGAAATGGTGAATTTAATTCGCAGTGCCAGAGAGCCCGAGTTTTTACCTATCCTACATGGGTAATTGGTGCTCGCACGAATGAGAGTATGATATCTATTCAAGAACTAGCCAACTTTTCTAACTACGGTACACCTTCAAATACCAACGACAAAGTAAAAATATGTGACTATAAAGCCGACCTGATATTTTATGAAAGAAATCCTCAAATGTTGGGTCGGAAAATTTCTAGTTCTCAATCTAGTTTAGCTAATGAATGGTCAGGAATTAGAAGGAATATTCGCGGATGTCAGTAATGCACTAACGCCTTAGTATTTGTGGGGGCAATCCCCCGTGGTTGCCCCTGTTTGCAACAACCTGGTCAGGGCGGGCACGGGGGCACCGCCCCTACACGATCACCGGGCGGGCACGGGGGCACCGCCCCTACATATCTGGTTGGGGGTGGTATTTTTCTAGATGCAAAGGTTCGTCTTCCCAAGCGATTGGGTTGTTGAGGATATATTCACGAATTTTTTCGCAAGATTCCTCATCCCGGATAATATGTTCGTGATAGTTACGCTGCCGAAATTTTTTTTGAAAAGGTGTCCAACCTAAGTTGGCAACACCATGTCGGTATTTAGCAGTTGTCAGTGATTTGAAGCGCTGAACAACATCTGGCAATGTCATGGGTTTCTTAGGAATAGCGCCAGAAATATTATCTGGCATCAAAACAATAATTCCGTGAAAATGATCTGGCATTACCACAAAAGCATCCACTTCTACACCTGGATAATGCAATGGCAATTCATTCCAAATAGTTTGCACCATCAGCCCTGGTTCGCTCAAATATATTTGGCTGTTGCGGATTTCTCCTAATGTATGTAAACCATCTTTAATACAGATAGTAACAAAATAAGCTCCCGCTTGAGAATAATCATATTCCTTGAGGCGAATAGAACGCCGATGATGTTTAGCAGCATCGTACTTCATGATAATTCGATTGTGATGTCTATTCGATTGTACCGTAGGGGCGGTGCCCCCGTGCCCGCCCAATCCGATGCGTAGGGGCGGTGCCCCCGTGCCCGCCCTGGCCTGTGGAAACGGCGGGAGGATTGCCCCTACATATTTGGTACGATCGCTCTAACAGTTAGAGGATGGCTCAGCACTCAATCTTTTGCAGAACAACAAGACTTTGGCATTAGAGTTATTATAGCTTTCGGAGGAACAGTTTAATGCTGACTCTAGATATCCAATCAATTCTCAATTCTATTCCCAATGAAATTAGCTGGCAAGATATCGTACAGTTTGAAAAACTAGACGATCGCGTTGTCATTGCTAATGACCTTTGTGCTAACATTATCGGTGTCAATGAAAGTACGATCGAATGGTGTCCCAATGAAAATCCACCCTATCGTCTAGAACAACTGGTCTGGTGGTGGGTTGTGCGTCCAGATTTAGGAGCGGCGATTGCCAAAGAAGCTCCTCAAGAACTCAAAAATATTATCAGTCAATACATTTTACAATCTTGACAAAAACTATCGCTCGTCTGCGCTTGCTAAAAAGTGCGATCGCCCTTTACGACAAAAAGTGCGATCGCCCTTACGACAAAAAGTGCGATCGCCCTTCCGATGCTCATGCTCTTGATTAGGCGGTGGGGATAACTTCAATCAGTCCCGTGTGAAAGGCTATGTCGTAGGTAATAACAGGCAAATTTTCAAGTTCAGCTTGTGCCATAATCATCCGGTCAAACGGGTCGCGGTGGGCAATCGGCAGGCTGCCAGCGCGGAGGGCATGGGCTGAAGTTATAGCTAGTTCAATAAATTTGGCTCGGTGGAGGATTTGTGAATATTCCCCCACAATCTGTTGGCTTCGGGAAGTTTACCGATGCGATATTTGGTGGCTATTTCCCAGGCTGAAATAGTGCTAACAATGATATTAAAATCAGGGTTGCGAATGATGTCGCGGCATTGGGCATTAAGTTTGGGGTCGTCAAAGAGCCACCACAACAGGATATGGGTGTCAATGAGGTAGCTTATTCCCATTGTTCGAGTTCCTCGAATGGTAGGGGTTCAAAAAAAGCATCACCGAGTTCTCCCGTCAGTAAACCAGGGGTGCGAGGCTGTGGCTGTTCTCGTCCTAATCCGAGGCGAAAATAGTGAATCAAGTCATAGATTTCTGCGAGTTTGTCTTCGGGGATGTCTTGTAATTCTTGAATGATCTTCTGAATTAGCATAAATCAAACTCTCTAATGGTTGCTGGTTAATCGATCGCCCTTAAAATTAGCATAGACAAACAACATCTAATTTGTTATAATTGAGTAAGACTCAACCTACGGAGTTTTACATAACTTTATAATAGCTGAAAAATATGTTTTGGACTCTGAAAAACTTAATCAGCACAGATACCCAAGGACACCTAAGTTTAAATCTCGAACCTAAATCAACAGAATATCGCGTTCTTGTCAACGAAGCCGGACAAATTTTATTAGACCCCATAACCAACATACCCGATCGCGAACAGTGGTTGTGGCAAAACCCCAAAGCATTAGCCGCCGTTAAGTGTGGCCTCGCACAAGCAGCTAAAGGTGAAGTACACGATTTGGGTGACTTTTCTGAGTATGCTGATTTGGAGATTGAAGACGAATAAATTTTCGGATAGAATTTTCTTCATCAGCGAGAGAGAGCTTGGTTAATATTCAGTAATTAGATGCCAAAAAATACAATAAAGTGCTGAAAACACTTGGATTAATGGCAACTAATTTACGCCATCCCAGCTTAAAAACTCATAAATACGACACATTATCTGGCCCTAATGAAGAGGAAGTATTTGAGGCCTATGTCGAAAACAAAACCCCAGCAGCGTTTCGAGTTTTCTGGTATTATGGGCCGGGGAAAGGTGTAATCACGGTTATTGCAATTACGCCTCATCCTTAAAGTACGATCGCCCTTAATTCATCCGCGTCCATCTATGGTTAAAAAAGCGCGATCGCCCTTTAGGACAAAAAGTGCGATCGCCCATTTCAATTCCTAACCAGAAATCACCTTACTCAAAAGATGAGCCTGAGAACCCTCCAGCCGAGGCCCGTGAATCTGCACCACCATAGAAGCCAAATAATTGCCCCAGCGAGCCGCTTTCGTCGCACTCAAACCATTAGTAAGTCCAAACAAAACACCGCCCGCAAAAGCATCCCCAGCACCCACAGTATCGATCGCCTTTACCGGAAATCCAGCCACATCAACAATCTGTTTATTCTCTACCACCATGCAGCCTTGATCCCCATTCGTGATAAAAGCCAAATCCGAAATCTCGCTCATTTTGCGAGCACACTCGGACAAAGATTCCTCCTTGAAAAAGCTCTTAACTTCATCAGCATTGCAAAAAATTACATCGCAATATTCTGAAACTATTTTGTGGAAATCATCAGCAAATTGAGCGACCAAAAAGCCATCGGAAAAAGTAAAAGCCACCTTCACGCCCAGGCGCTTAGACTGCTCCATTGTCTCAATGCTAGCCTTTCTCGGCTCGGGAGCGCTCCAAAGATAACCCTCAACATAACTGTACTTGCAGTGAGATAGGCGATCGACATCAATATCAGTCGCAGCCAGAGTAGTAGAAACCCCCAAATTAGTACACATCGTGCGTTCCGCATCCGGCGTAGTCAGCACGACACAAGTACCAGTCGGCCCGTTCGACTCAGCAGCAGGATGCACGTTAAACTCAATCCCCGCCACCAGCAAATCTTGTCGGTAAAATTCGCCGTTAGTATCCTTAGCAACCTTCCCCGAATAGTAGCCTTTACCGCCACTCTGAGCCAAACCAATCATCGTATTTGCGGCAGAACCCCCCGATCGCATTTGCAGCGAATTGTACTCCAAATCGTGCAAAATCCCCCCCTGGGTTTCCGAATTCATCAGCGTCATCCCGCCGCGATTCAGTCCGTGGCCCAGTACAAATTCATCTTCCACCAATGCTAAGATGTCCACTAGGGCATTGCCCACGCCGAACACATCCACCGAGCGGGAATCTTGATTGTTTTCTGTCATCACTAATTTTTGGTTTACACTAATTATCAACTTTATAATAAATCGACTTCAACTCAACATCTATTTTCTTTAAGTTATCTCGCTCTAAATCCCAAAGCCCAAATCTAAAATCGCTATGACTGATACTTGTCTCCCACCACTGATTCAGCAAATGTTGCAGCCCGCATTTTACCCGCACGGGGTGACGGAACCTGTGCAGCTAATTCAGACTCATGCTTCCTTTGTCCTGCTGACAGGAGATTATACTTATAAAATTAAGAAACCAGTCAATTTTGGCTTTTTGGACTATTCAACATTGGAAAAACGGCAGCACTTTTGCACCCAAGAATTGCTGATGAATCGGCGTACAGCACCAGAAATCTATCTGGAGGTTTTGCCAATTGTTAAAACTGGCGATTCGTTTAAATTTTGCAGTAACTTACACGATATAACTCCTACTAAAATTGCTGTAGAGTATACGCTGAAAATGCGGGAGTTCCCTCAAGATTCGCTGTTTCTCAGTTTGTTGGAACACGGATTGTTGACCGAGCAAATTATGGTAGACTTAGGACGGGAAGTTGCCAACTTTCACAGTACGACAATTAGTAATAGCTATATTCGCACATTTGGCGAAGTCAGTCAGATTCGCACAGCAATAGATAACAATTACCTGGTTTCGGAAAAATATATCGGCGGGCCGCAGACTCAGACACAATATCAGGAAACTAAAGATTATACGGATGCGTTTTTTGCAGAAAATCCAGAGTTATTTAAGCTGCGGATTGCCAACAATAAAATTCGTGAGTGCCACGGAGATTTGCACTTGCGGAATATCGCATTGTGGCAAGATAAAATATTGCTGTTCGATTGCATTGAATTTAACGAGTCTTTTCGCTTTGTTGATGTGATGTACGATGTCGCTTTTACAGTCATGGATTTGGAATCGCGCGGGCGCAGAGATTTAGGTAATGTTTTTCTCAATACTTACATCGAACAAACAGGGGACTGGGAAGGGCTACAACTGCTGCCGCTGTATTTGAGTCGTCAAGCTTATGTGAGAGCAAAAGTAACTTCGTTAATGTTGGATGATCCTGCTATTTCAACTGCCGAAAAAGCAGAGATTTCACAGACAGCAACTCATTACTATAAATTAGCTTGGCAATACACAAAACCGCGCCAGGGAAAGTTAACTTTGATGTCAGGTTTGTCAGGTTCTGGCAAGAGTACAGTGGCTCGATACTTGGCTGGCCGCACTGGGGCAATTCACATTCGATCCGATGCTGTTCGCAAACATTTAGGTGGAATTCCTGTAAATGAACGCGGCGGGCAAGATTTGTACTCGGATGAAATGACGGCACTGACTTATGGTAGATTGTTAGAGTTGGGGATAATTCTAGTCAATCGAGGTTGGGATGTGATTTTAGACGCTAAGTTCGATCGCCAACACTTGAGAACCAATGCGATTAATCTGGCTAAATCTCACGGATTACCTCTGCAAATCATTTACTGCACAGCACCAATTGAAGTATTGCGAGAACGACTCCAACAGCGCAGGGGCGATATTGCAGACGCGACAGCAGAATTACTGAACTCGCAGCAAGCAGCTTTTGAACCTTTTACAGAAAGGGAGCAAATTTCTGTAAACATTGTAGATACCGTGCAAGACTTAGATGTACAATTAAAATTGATTTGTGGGGAGTAGTTGCAGATCGATCGCCCTTACAAATTTGATTTTAGGCTAATATTGTCCATATCTTTCTGTATTATTACAAACAAAACTTGCAGCTCATGGCAAAATTTAACGGAGACTCCAAGGGGTTTAACCCCGCGCTGATCTGGTTTGTGTTGTTTACCGTTGGGTTTCGCTTAGTAGGATGTTTCCTGCCAGTGAGTCTCGGGCTTGGCGTCATCGGCGGCGCGGCAGTAGGTTTAGTTTTCGCTTGGTGGCACAATGAACTACTACTAAACCCGAATACACGCTCCAAGGATAAAACCTCGGACGCAATCCTCAATAAAGAAGTAATCCAAACGGACGGCCATAAGTACAGAAAAACATCCAGGAATGAAGCTACTTCACTGTTTGACTGGCTGTCAAACCCTGAAGACCGCCGCTAACTCAACTAACAGTATCTAATATCGTGTCTGGTAAATTAACGGCAATACTTGTACGGTTTGACCGACAACTCGAATGACTAGCTTTGCACATTTGAGTTATCGGTCAAACAGGTTCTAAGTAGGTAGGTGGGAAAATTTATCTTTATGTAACGAAACAATAAGTACCCGTATTGGAGTTAAATTTAACACGTTGTGTACGGTAGTTTCCTCTTT